>Ga0099364_10002064_pt1 | contig 32336 bp, 20 predicted proteins | sample TergutTh196P3_FD_73070 | JGI IMG/M metagenome (GOLD analysis project Ga0099364, IMG submission 73070) | Microcerotermes parvus P3 segment gut microbial communities from Pointe-Noire, Republic of the Congo - Th196 P3 | ecosystem: Host-associated > Arthropoda: Insects > Digestive system > Gut ... | reverse complement strand
AGAGAAGAACTGCAAAAACAACAGGCAGAGTTGCAAAGACAGTTAATTGAACTGAAAAGACAGCAGGTGGAACTGCAAAGGCAACAAGTAGAGCGTATTACCGAGCTGCAAAAACAGCAGGCAGAACGGCTGAAAGAACAAACGGTGCGCCAAATAGAGCGCGAAAAGCAGCAAGCGGCACGTATGGCTGAACTTCAAAAACAGCAGGCAGAACGGCTGAAAGAACAAACGGTGCGCCAAATAGAGCGCGAAAAGCAGCAAGCGGCACGTATGGCTGAACTTCAAAAACAGCAGGCAGAACGGCTGAAAGAACAAGCGGTTTTGCAAAAAGAACGCGAAAAGCAGCAAGCAGTAAGAATGGCTGAACTTCAAAAACAGCAAGAAGAACGGCTGAAAGAACAAACGGCGCGGCAAATAGAGCGCGAAAAACAGCAAGCGGTAAGAATGGCTGAGCTGCAAAAACAGCATGGCGGCCTGATTTGGAATCCGGAAGGTGGCCTGATTTGGAATCCGGAAGGTGTTACTCTGTCCGAATATGAAATAGAGATTAAAAAAGAATACCCAGTAAGCGCTTCGCCATCGCTTTTCATTATTAATATGTTTGGAAACATTCGCATTATTGAAGGGGCAAATGAGACAATTGTTTTCAATATCAAGATAACCGGCAAAGGGGGAAATAAGGATGAGGCTAAAAAATATGCCGAATCTGCGGATGTAAATTTTAACCAAACCGGTAACAGTATAACGGCTAAGACGATTTTTAAGGAAATACAGTGTAATAATTGCGGGCGAAATGTTAATTATGAAGTCACTGTGCCAAAAAATACAAAACTGGTTTTCGAAAATAAATACGGCAATATTACAATAGATAACGCCGTATCGTCCTTGGATGTCAGACTTGAGTTTGGGAAACTTTTTGCGAATGATTTATCAGATGCTAACTTTTCAATTCAATATGGTGGCGCTACATTCAATAAATGTAAAAACTTAAATATAATCAGCAGTTTTTCGAGATATGAAATAGGGATAATTGATACAATGACGGGAAGTATTTCGTATGACGGATTTATCATAAACGAGCTTGGTGATGCTATAGTAAAATCGGATTTTTCAAACATGGATATCGGTCGACTCAGGCAATCATTTGAAGCGGAAAAATTTTCTTTCGGCTCGCTAAAAATCGGTCACGTAGATGAAAGATTTTCGAACATAAAGGTAGATGCACATTTTACGTCAGTTAAAGTAGGACTTACTGAAAAACATAACTTCAAAACTTTATTATACAACAATTTTGGGAGTATCAAAACCGGCAACACAGTTTTTTATGAAAAGAGTATGGACAAAAAAGACGTTGTTGCCGGCATAGCCGGTAGTCTTAAAGAACCTACTGCAACAGTAGAAATAACTAATTCGTATGGTATTATCGTTTTTGAGTGAGGCGTATTTTTGGATAGGACAGGAATAGCGGGTTTTCACGACTTCCGTCGGCGCAGAATACGGTTAAGAGGTAATAGTTTTCGTCCAAATCGTCTATGGCTGACTGTTTTTCGATGATGTAGCGATTCAATAGATAGGTTCCTAAAAAAGGCTTGTCATTACTGATTTGGTGGAGTAAGCGTTTGCGCGTTTTCTTGTCCAACCGATTGTCCCAGAAACCATGCGGACGTATCTTATAGCATGAATAGTAGTCTTTTCGAAGTTCCTCGAAAAGGTCGATCCCTTTTGAAAAAAGAAATTGATGAAGACGTAGGAAGATGTCTTCAGGATGGTAATTAGCCGATAACGGGTTTTGATCGAAAAATTGTCCGAACTCGTCGAAAAAAGCGTAATACCGGTTTTTATACATGGTTGACTCAAAAAGCGAAAACATGGTATGTTTAAACTTGCCGCTGTTCCAGTATTTATTTAAGGTGAGTTCTGCTGAATGAATAGACCTTAACTCTTCGGAAGTCAGACTGTTGTTTGAAGTAATTTCGTAGGGGGCTTGATGATTGTATTGATAACCAAACAAATCGGCATTTTGACGGAGAGATGTCCCCCGAAGCATTTTCAAAAAACCTAATTGTAATTCTTTAGGACGCAGTGCGAACACATCATCAAAAGATTTTTTAAATCGTTCCAATGTTTCGTAGGGTAAACCGGCTATCAAATCCAGATGCAAGTCGACTTTCTGACCGTCCATTAGTTTTTTTACAAAAAACGAAATTTGTTCAAAATTTTGTTTACGCCTGATTGCGCGGTTTGTCGGCTCGAAGGTGGATTGGATGCCTATCTCGAAACGAAAATAATGAGGGAGTAAGGTTTCGTTCAGATGGCTAAGAAGTTCTTCCGTCAGCAAATCGGCGTATATTTCAAACTGAAACGATAATCCGGGTCTGTAGCGTGAGATGAGGAAATCGAAGATAGCGCGGGTACGATCATGATTCAGATTGAAAGTACGGTCTGTAAATTTCACCTGACGGGCATCGTTTTCGATCAAGTATTCGAGATTTTGATATACATGATTGAGGGGAAAATAGCGCACGCCTTTTTCTAACGAAGATAGGCAATATTGGCATTGATAAGGGCAGCCGCGCGATGTTTCAAAATAGACATACCGGTTTTTTCTGTCATCCCGATCTTCGTTAAGTTGGTAAGGAGAGGGTAATCCTGCCAATTTTATCAGATTCGCTTTTGCGACTGTTTGATTGATTCGATGCCGGTGGGAGACGCTTTCGATGTCGATGCAGGAATAATCGCCTGATAGATTGTATGAAAGCACAGATAATAATTCACCTAATACAAATTCTCCTTCTCCACTGATTATGAAGTCGATGAATCCCTTACGCAGGAAAAATTCCGGTTCATAACTAACTTCCGGGCCGCCTGCTATCAGGATTATTTCCGGTTTTTGGTTTTTTAATAGAGAAGCCAATGCCATACTTTGTTCTACATTCCAGATGTAAACCCCTAACCCGATGATAACGGGATTCAGCGCTAACAGATCGTTTGCTAGCTTATGAATATCGTCTTTGATGACAAATTCCTTGAAGGAAATATCAAACCGGTCTTTGTTAGCGACATAGAGCCAACGTAAAGCCGGTGACGTGTGGATATATTTCGCATTGAGCGTCGTAAGGATAGTCTTCATGGGGACAAATGTAATACAAGTTGATAATTATTCAAAATCAATTCAGATTACCTGGGAGTGTGGGGACGTCCGCACTCCCAGGTAGCGAAATTTTTCACTCTGCGTGCTTGGAAATTTCAAGTTATTATGTAATTTTGCACACAAATACAACAATAAATATTTTTGTTCTAACGGTTCTAACGAATGAAAAACTATATGACTCAAAAAGAATTTCAACAACGATACACAATAGAGGAACGTCTGGGTGAAGGCGGTTTTGGCGAAGTTTTCAAAGTCTATGATATGGTGCGCGACCGCTTGGTGGCCTTGAAGGTATCGAAGGTAAAACCCGAACTCGAAAGCGTCAGGTTGCGCAGGGAAGTAGAAATGATCAACCGGTTGCCGGAACATCCTAACATAGCTTATTATGAAGTCTGCTATACTATCAATGATATGTTAGGAGAATATGATTACGGCATTTTGCAATACTACGAAGAGGGCAACCTGCTACAATTGCTTGGTAGAGACGTAGCAAGCTACGTCTCCGATGAACAGAAAACCTCTATTCTGAAACAAATACTGACCGGCCTTGAATTTTTGCATGAGCAAGGTATTATCCACCGCGACCTGAAACCACAAAACATCCTGATGGTACGCAGGAAAAACGGCGAATACGTTCCCAAAATAACCGACTTCGGTATCAGTAAAACATTTGATGCCAATAATAGTTCGGTGTTCACCAATTCGCTTGCCGGTGCAGGAACGCTTGCCTTTTCGTCTCCCGAACAGTTAGCCGCCCTTGAAATACGAAAAAACGCCGACTTGTGGAGTTTTGGCGTGATTGCCTTTCGGGTATTGACGGGGGAACTGCCGTTTACTACCGGCGGCCATGTCGCTACGAGCGAAGCAGGCAGACTGGAACTGTTCAATCAGATCAACAGCGGGCGACTACCCAAAAGCATCAGGCAGATAGCCGAGCCATGGCAAACTTTGATTCGCCGCTGTCTGATAGCCGACCCTGCAAAAAGGATAAAAAATGTTCAGGAAGCGAAGGCGATTCTGGCCGTTAGTGACGTTGGGAAAAATATGGATGAAGCGAGCAATGAAAGAGTAACACGCAATAGAGACGAAGAGAAAAATGTAGAAATTGTAACCAATAGAGAAGTTGCAAACGATAGAAATATTGCGGTAGATAGCGAAGATATAAAAACCGATGATAAAACAAAAATCGACCCTACGCCCCCCTCTGAACCATTTATTCCCGTAAAGACTAAAGACGACCTTCCGCGCTACACAGAACAAATTACATATCAAAAGCCCGAACAGACGCAAAAGCCTTCACTGCATAAATTAAAAAATTTTTTTATTGCGGTCACCACAACTATCATTACGTTGTTGACGGTGTTTGTGTGGAATCATAATCGTCAGAGCGGTAGTTTCGCTAATTATACAGAAAAAAAGAACAAACTGAATATTAAGATGATTGCTGTGAAAGGCGGAACGTTTACGATGGGTTGCACGAATGAACAAGGTAGCAATTGCGATGATTCGGAACGTCCTCCCCATAAAGTAGCAATCAACGACTTTTACATAGGCAAATACGAAGTAACACAGGCGCAATGGAAGGCGGTGATGGGAACAACCGTACGTCAACAACGCGACAAGGCTAATAAATTATTGGTCGTACATGGAGAAGGCATATATGGAGAAGGCGATAATTATCCTATCTATTATGTTAGTTGGGCGGAAGTACAGGAATTTATTAGCCGCCTCAATAAAGCAACAGGTAAAGAATACCGTTTGCCGACTGAAGCAGAATGGGAATTTGCAGCGCGTGGCGGTATCAAGAGTAAGGGTTACAAGTACAGCGGAAGCAATACGGCGGATAAAGTAGCTTTTACAAGAGAAAATAGCAAAAATACAACGCATCGTGTCGGGAAAAAATCACCCAATGAATTAGGTATTTATGATATGTCGGGCAATGTTGGTGAATGGTGCAGTGATTGGTATGCCTCTTACAGTGGACTTGTACAAGACAATCCTAAAGGACCTTCTTCCGGCAATGGTCGCGTGTATAGAGGTGGCAGTTGGGGCGGCTTTGCGAGTATCGCGCGTGTCTCGTATCGCGGCGACTGGGACCCTAACACTCGGTACTATTACTATGGTTTCCGCCTGGCCTGAAGTGCGGGCGAGCGGAAACGCCCGTAAAGGCGTATTGAAAAATATCAATTTTCAATTTATTTGCACTACCTTTGCAGCGATTTTTAAACTAAACATAGCTAAAATGAAAAATTTGTTAGTAATAGGAGCGACGGGACAGATAGGCTCAGAGCTCACAATTGAATTGAGAAAACGGTATCCGAAAGGCAATGTTGTTGCCGGATATATTCCCGGAGCTAAGCCACAGGGCGAATTGGCCGAATCGGGGCCTTCGGCTATTGTTGATATTACAAACGAACAGCAGATAGCGGAAGCCGTTTCGCGTTACAGTGTGGATACGATCTATAATCTGGCTGCGCTGTTGTCGGCCGTTGCGGAAGCTAAACCGCTGTTAGCCTGGAATATCGGTATAGGAGGACTTTTCAATGTGCTGGAAGTGGCGCGTGAAATGGATTGCGCCGTTTTTACACCCAGTTCAATAGGCGTATTCGGGCCGGATGCCCGGAAAGATAAAACACCTCAAGATTCGGTACGTAACCCGTTGACGATGTACGGATTGACTAAGGTGACAGGGGAACTGTTAAGCGACTATTATTTCAGGCGCTATCAAGTCGATACCCGTGCGGTACGATTTCCCGGACTTATTTCGTATGTAGCTCCCCCGGGGGGCGGCACCACCGATTATGCAGTAGATATCTTTTATTCGGCCATACGGGGCGAGAAATTTGTATCACCGATAGCTGCCGGTACTTTTATGGATATGATGTATATGCCGGATGCGATTCAGGCAGCTATTCAACTTATGGAGGCAGACCCCACCCGGCTTAAACACCGTAATACGTTTAATGTGACTGCCATGAGCTTCGATCCGGAAATAATCTTTAAGCAGATAAAAAAATATATTCCGGATTTTGAAATGGAGTATCATGTCGACCCGTTGCGTCAGTGCATTGCCGAATCATGGCCTAACTCATTGGATGATACATGTGCACGCGAAGAATGGGACTGGAATCCGGTGTATGATTTGGATGCGATGACGAAAGATATGATTGAGAAATTAAAAATAAAATTAAAATAAATCATTCTTGATAGATATATTTTGTACTTTTGCACGCTCAATGAAAATGTAATATTAACGCTTAATTTTTTTATAAACGATGGTAAAAAGAATTGGGAACTTAATCCCTGACACCTTTTTTGTTGCGAAAGGCAGCGGCGATTCCGAATTGGAAAAACATGCCGGTTCATATCACATGGCGCTTCATGACGCCGGTATCGCGGATTACAATATTATGACCTATTCGTCGGTGATACCCGGTACTGCGAAGTTAGTAACTATGGACGAGATTGACCTGCCGCCATTTGGTTCAGAACTAAAAACGATTATGGCCGTATCACACGGTTTTCAGGACGAGTTTATTTCGGCAGGAATAGTCTATGCTTGGATGTACCGCGATGAGAATTTCGACGAGAAGGTCGGAGGACTTGTTTGTGAGGTAAGCGGACGTTACCGTATCGAAGAGCTTGAAGCGCGTCTGATACGTGTGATAAATGATTTACACCAACGTACTTACCGTAAATTTTATTTAGGCGACCTGAATTTTATAACAGAAGGGATGACCATTGAAAAGCGTTATGGCACAGCCATTGCTGCATTATGCTTTATTGATTTTCAATTAATAGAAGTGAAAAAGTAAATGAATCTTTAAGAATTAGGAATATTCCGTTATTCCGTTATTCAATTATTTAATTGTTATTTTGTTATGGAAAAAAAAGTAGGTTTTATTTTGGGGGTTGCGCTTCTGCTTTGGGGCGCTGATTTGTTGGCTTGTACGAACTTCTTAGTTGGTAAGAACGCCTCGACGGATGGTTCGGTAATGATTTCGTATGCGGCCGATTCGCATACGCTCTATGGCGAAATGTATCATTGGCCGGCAGCCCGGTGGCCGAAAGGAGCCATGTTAGACGTTATCGAATGGGATAGCGGTAAACCGTTAGGACAAATACCGCAAGTGGAGCAGACATTTTCCGTCGTAGGTAATATGAATGAATATCAGTTAGCTATAACGGAAACTACATTCGGCGGACGACCGGAATTAGTTGATACCACAGGCGTCATGGATTACGGTAGCCTTATTTACATCGCCTTGCAACGTGCCAAAACCGCCCGTGAAGCCATAAAAGTGATGACGGACTTAGTCGCCGCACATGGGTATTGCAGCGGTGGGGAATCGTTTTCGATAGCTGATAAAAATGAGGCATGGATTTTGGAAATGGTCGGTAAAGGAGCCGGTCGAAAAGGCGCATTGTGGGTTGCCATCCGTATCCCTGACGACTGTATTTCGGCGCATGCCAATCAGGCGCGAATACATCAGATTCCTTTCGATGATAAAGATAATTGTATGTATGCGCCCGATGTAGTGTCGTATGCACGCGAAAAAGGATATTTTACGGGTAGTGATAAGGAGTTCAGCTTTACAAATGCATATTGTCCTTACGATTTTGGTGGATTGCGCGGATGTGAAGCCCGCGTATGGGCGTTTTTCCGCAAGTATGACCCCTCGATAGAAAAGTATGCCGATTTTATAAAGGGCGATGCGACGAAGCAACCGATGCCATTGTATATTAAGCCTTCTCGCAAACTCTCGGTGCAGGATGTGCAAAACGGGATGCGTGATCATTATGAAGGAACCGACCTTGATATGACAAAAGACGCCGGAGCGGGACCTTACAAAGTACCTTACCGGTGGCGTCCGATGCATTTTACGGTTGATGGACAGGAGTATTTGAATGAGCGTGCCATTGCTACGCAACAATCCGGTTTTGTGATTGTGCCGCAGATGCGCAATTGGCTGCCCGACGCTATCGGTGGCATCCTGTGGTTTGCTGCGGATGATGCGGATATGGCGGTTTTTAGTCCGGTCTATAGTTCTTCGTTGGCGGTTCCAGAATGTTACCGCGTCGGAAATGGCGACCTGTACACCTTCTCATGGACTTCGGCTTTCTGGATTCACAATTGGGTGGCTAACATGGCTTACGGTAAATATAGCTTCATGATTGAGGACATTCGGAAAGTACAACAGGAATTGGAAAACGGCTACCAGCAAAAAATCCCCGTAATTGATAAGGCTGCCGCCGAATTATATACGAAAGACCCGGAAGAAGCACGCAAATTCCTGACCTGGTACAGTACTACAACAGCCGACCAGACGACAGCCCGTTGGAAAACGTTAGGCGAATATCTGTTAGTGAAATATATCGACGGAAATGTAAAAAAAGAAGAAGATGGACAGTTCAAACGCTCGCCGTATGGCATGCCAGAATCGCCCTTTTTCCCTGGATATGACGAAGATTATTACCGGTCGATCGTGAATAGCGCCGGCGACCGGTTGAAAGTGAAATGAGTTCTATCGTTTTTTCCGGGTTATCTGAATTGCTGATCTTAAATTTTAAATCTTAAATATTTTTCGTATGAGAGTATTTGTCTTTATTGTTAGCTTTGTTTTTATTTTAACAAATGGGTTTGCACAGAAAAACCTGACAGGAGAAAAAGGCGTTTCGTCGGTTGGCGGAATAGTCGGGTTTGCCATCGAAGGCGAAAAAGCAGTCGTAGGCATTGATTACAGGTATAATATATTAGACATGATACGCTTGGCGCCATCGGTTTTATATGTTGTCAAAAAAGATAATGCGGACACATGGTATTTCAATGCGGATGCTCATTATCTGGCTCGTGTCACAGAACAGGTGACCTTGTATCCGATTGCAGGTATTGGAGTTTCGGCATGGAGATACAGGCTCTTGCCCGAATTGCAGGATTTGCTGGGTGTAAGAAGGATTGAATCGGATGTGCGTATTGGCCTAAACTTAGGTTTTGGTGGAGAAATACGCGTGACAAAAGATGTCATTGCTGGCGCGGAGTTTAGATATAACTGGACGGAACGAGGTTATAATCAAGCAATGCTTTTGGCGCGGGTAGCTTTTTATTTTTAGAGATCGTGCGAATTTTCTGTTCGCGTGGATTCTACTCGCGCGGATTTGCAATCCGTGCGTTATTTCTCTCCTGAAAACTGAAAACTGAAAACTGAAAAATGCCGAAAGCTAAAGTCGTTTATGTATGCTCTAAATGCGGAGCGGAATCGCTGAAATGGATAGGCAAATGCCCGTCGTGCAGCGAGTGGAACACCTATACGGAAGAAATTATTAGTAAAGAACCGGTAGCGCAACGGGTTATTCCCGGCTTAGAGCATGGCGGAACGAAGCCGAAGCTCCTGCGCGATGTGACATTGTTGGAAGAATCCCGTTTGGATATGTGCGATAACGAACTCAATCGCGTATTAGGGGGCGGACTTGTCAGAGGTTCGCTTGTCTTGATTGGAGGTGAACCGGGTATCGGCAAATCGACGCTCGTACTGCAGACTGTGCTGCAACTAAAGACGTTACGTACCTTGTATGTATCCGGTGAGGAGAGTGCACAACAATTGAAATTGCGCGCCGACCGTCTGACGGAAGACGATAATGAGACTGCGAATTGTTATATCCTTTGCGAAACGAATCTGGAGCAGATTTTTATGCATGCGCAGCAACTTCAACCGGATTTACTGATAATCGATTCCATCCAGACGATGTTTACCGAACTGGCGGATTCATCGCCGGGGAGTATCACACAGGTACGCGAATGTAGCGCATCCATCCTGAAATATGCCAAAGAAACAGGGACTCCGGTGCTGCTCATCGGTCATATCAATAAGGAAGGCAGTATTGCAGGGCCGAAGGTGCTGGAACATATCGTCGATACGGTTTTACAGTTCGAAGGCGACCGGCATTACATGTATCGTATCCTGCGCAGTATGAAAAACCGTTTTGGGAGCACTTCGGAATTAGGTATTTATGAGATGCGCCAGAACGGACTTCGGCAGGTCAGTAACCCTTCGGAGTTGTTATTGACAGAGAACCACGAAGGATTGAGCGGGGTAGCTATTGCCGCCGCCATCGAAGGTGTTCGCCCTTTTTTGATTGAGACACAGTCGTTAGTCAGTACAGCCGTCTACGGCAATCCGCAACGAAGCGCTACCGGCTTTGATATTCGCCGCATGAACATGCTCTTGGCCGTCCTTGAAAAACGTGCAGGTTTCAAACTGACACAAAAAGATGTGTTCCTGAATATAGCCGGAGGATTGCGGGTAAGCGATCCCGCCATCGATCTGGCGGTTATCTGCGCCGTACTGTCGTCTAATATGGAAATTGCTATCGACCGCGGCGTGTGTATGGCCGGCGAAGTAGGCTTATCCGGAGAGATTCGCCCTGTGACACGCATCGAGCAGCGTATTCAGGAAGCCGAGAAACTCGGTTTTTCGCGGATCGTTATCCCTGCCATGAAAGGTCTTGAGGATTTAAAGACCCAAATAGCCGTTGTAAAAGTTAAAAAAGCAGAAGAGGCTTTCCGTGAAGTCTTTGGATAACTGAATCTAAAATATTGTATATCAATACTATATATATGTAACAAGCGTGTTAGTAACAATGTTGTTACTAACACGCTTGTTACATATAAAAAAAATGATTATCTTTGCAAAGTGAATTTTAAAAAAACGAAATATGGAAAATCCCTTTGTTTTTGGAACTGCTACTTACGATGAGTGGTTTACAGATAGAGAAAAAGACTTGGAACGATTGTCTTTAAACTTTAAAAACGGTATCAATACAATCATTATTTCACCTCGTCAATGGGGTAAAACCTCATTAGTATTAAAAGTATCTGATAAAGTAAAAGATAAATCGTTGAATATAGTGAATATAGATGTTTTCTCCTGTCGTTCGGAAGAAGATTTCTACCGGTTGTTTGCTGTTGAAATCATCAAACAAACATCCAATAAATGGGAGGAATGGGTGCAAAACGCCAAACATTTTTTATCTTCACTAACGCCAAAATTTAATTTTGGCACAGACCCTATGATTGATTTTTCCATTTCACTTGATTTTTCAGACAAGCGTTTAAGTGAAGAAGGTGTATTGAATTTACCGCAGAGAATAGCCTCCGCAAAAAAAATAAAAATTGTCGTATGTATTGATGAGTTTCAACAAATCGCGGAGTTCAATCACTCGACTATTTTTCAAAAAAAGTTAAGAAGCATTTGGCAACTTCAAAAACAGGTCTCCTATTGTTTATTTGGGAGTAAAAAGCATTTGATGCACAATCTTTTTGCCAAGCAAAGTTTGCCGTTTTACCGGTTTGGAGACATCATGATGCTTGAAAAAATTGACATTATTTATTGGGTTCAGTATATTCAAAGTCGTTTTACCCACACAGAAAAAAATATTTCTCCTATTTTAGCAGAGCGGATTTGCCGAATAGTTGATAATCATTCGTCGTATGTTCAGCAGTTTGCATGGCATGTATGGATAAAAACCGAAAAAGAGACTACTGAAACAAATCTTAAAGACGCATTAAATGATTTAATCAATCAAAACTCACTGCTGTATTATAATTATTTGGAAAATCTTACCGCCATGCAAATTAGTTTTCTTCATGCGCTCGTTGATGGAATCAATCATGAGTTCACAAAAAAAGATGTCATCAATAAATATAATCTGAACTCCTCTTCTAATATATCAAGAATTAAGAAATCATTAGAACAGAAAGAGTTAATAGATATATACCCTCAAACGGTGACATTCAACGACCCTGTTTTTAAATTGTGGTTGAAAAAAAATGTTTTTAAAAATTAAATGATTAAAGAGTTACAGCTAAGAGTTTTACCGGAAGAGGCTGTGAACGAACAGGCGATTTGCAGGGCGGTATGTCGTGAGACAGGCGAACAGCCGGAAACGATAAATGCTGTGCGCGTGCTCAAACGAGCCGTTGATGCAAGGCAACGTACTATCTATATCAATTTATCACTCAGGGTATTTATTTCTGAAGAACCGGCTGAAAGCGAGTTTAAAACAATTGATTATAAGGATGTTTCAAAATGCAAACAAGCCATTGTGGTGGGCGCCGGACCGGGCGGGTTGTTTGCTGCGCTCAGGTTAATAGATTTAGGTGTGCGTCCGATAGTAATCGAAAGGGGTAAAAATGTGCGCGACCGGAAGAAAGATATAGCGTTGATCAGTCGCGAACAATGCGTCAATCCGGAATCCAATTACTGTTTCGGCGAAGGAGGAGCAGGCGCCTTTTCCGACGGGAAACTTTATACACGAAGCAAGAAACGAGGCTCTGTGGAACGTATTCTACATATTCTTTGTCAACATGGCGCTTCTACTGCTATCTTGTCTGATGCACATCCGCATATCGGTTCGGACAAACTACCCCGCGTGATTGAAAATATACGTAATCGGATAATTCAATCCGGAGGGGAGGTTCATTTTGAAACATGTATGGAATCGCTGATTATCAGGGATGATGAAGTGTTGGGAGTGCAAACGCGCGATGGCCGTTCTTTCATGGGATCGGTCCTGTTGGCGACCGGTCATTCGGCACGGGATGTATATCGTTACTTGGCTTCCCGACAGATTGCTATCGAATCAAAAGGGTTAGCTGTGGGTATACGTCTTGAACATCCGCAAGCGTTGATCGACCGGATTCGGTATCGCCGACCGGAAGGAAGGGGCGCTTTTCTTCCGGCGGCGGAATATAGTTTTACGACCCAATCGGAGGGTAGGGGCGTTTACTCTTTTTGTATGTGCCCCGGCGGATTTGTCGTACCGGCGGCAAGCGGGCCGGACGAAGTGGTCGTTAACGGCATGTCGCCCTCAAATCGTGGTTCGCGTTGGGCGAATGCCGGTATCGTTGTCGAAATACACCCTGAGGATTTGCAAAACAAGGATTTACATATAAACAATGACGGATTGAACGTCAGCGATGCCGGATCGAACGCAAAAGGGGCCGGATCGAATGGATTATCCAATCCATTGATTACAATGTTTTTTCAGGAACGATTAGAGCGGTTGTGTTGGATCAATGGCGGGATGACGTTGGCAGCCCCTGCACAACGGATGGCAGATTTTATGGAAAAACGTATCTCGTCCGATTTGCCTGATTCCTCTTACACGCCCGGATTAACGGCCTCTCTATTATATGGTTGGATACCTAAATTCATAACTTCCCGACTATGCGACGGGTTTCGTCACTTCGAAAAAGTGTCGCATGGATTTTTAACAAACGAAGCCTGTATGATTGGCATCGAAACACGCACCTCATCGCCTGTCCGCATCTTGCGCGACAACGAAACTTTGCAACACATTCAGTTGAAAGGTCTTTACCCATGCGGCGAAGGCGCAGGTTATGCCGGTGGAATCGTTTCGGCCGCTATTGACAGCGAGCGATGCGCTGAAGGTTTGGCACGTCATATAAGTCAATCTACATAAACGATTTCAGTACCGGCGTCAATTTTAAATTCGGAAAATGTCTGTTTGTTGCTGATTAATAGTTGTTTGATCTGATTATCAGTGCAATTTAGCTTGTCCGTAGCGAGGTTCTTGCTGATATCCAAGGCTGATAACTGATTTTTATTGCAATATAGCGTTTTTAACTTGGATAGATGATCGGTAGATAAAGATGAAAGGTTATTGTCTGAACAGTCAAGCCACTCCAAACCGGTACAATCGTCGATATTCAGATGGCTTATTTCGTTCGATTCGCAATGCAGTCCTTTTAGCCTTGTGAAACCGCTGACGTCTAAAGAAGTAATTGAATTTCCGCCACAGTAGAGATTTTGGACGTTCTTTTCAGGCATCAAAGATGTAAGTTTATTAAATGCAATATCTAATGTATCGAGGTTAGGACAATCGTTAATCGTGAAATTTGTCAGGGTGCGGGTTCTGATATGGATATTGAGAAGAACAGGACAGTCGGTAATACCTAAATCAAACGGAGGTAGCTGATACATATAATAAGCGTCTGATCTTTCACAAACGATATTATCTATCTTAGGACAGTTAGAAATGTTGAGTTGTGAAAGTATATTCGTTTTGGTTTTGAAATTTTTTAAGGAAGGTAAATCAGTTACTTCTAACTTCAACCCTAATTCGTTATTAACGTTTCCGATGAGGGTATCCCGAACTAAAATTTCTTCCAGGACGGCATTATTTTGTATTTTGAAGGTGATATTGTCGTGGTTCGGAACTAATTCCAAATATTTCAGATTTGAAAGCGCATCAATATCAAATGATAACAGCTTCCCCCCGGATACTATTCGCAAGTTCTCCAAGTTTTGATTTTTAGAAAAGTCGATTGTTTCAAACATACCGAAGCAATCGACTTCTTTTAGCATGGTGCATGAGGTTATGTTTATTGTTTCCAACTCTTGGGAATAGCAATATAACTTTTCCAAGCTCCCGTTATTTGACAAGTCTAAGTCTTTGAATACGCCGATACAGGTAAGCTCTTTTATTAAGGCCGGACAGTTGTCGATTTTTAAATTACTGATATAGTTGGCATTAAATGTTTGTAATGAAGTACAGTTACTAAAATCCATTGATATTTTCCCTGTACCATAGATATATACGCTCCCACGCGGATAGGTACGTTCTTGCGCAAAATGAAACGCTTTCAGGTTGGGACAATTGTTCAGTAAAAGCACGACTTCACCTGCATAATCGTATTCAGGTATATATCTTGGATAGTAATTTATCGTTTCAAGGGTAGATTCGCTTGCATCGATAATTTCAGTATAAGCCGAACATTCGAGCCACTTCAACGTTTGGCTTCCTTTGGCGTTTAGCGATTTCAAGTTATCGCTTGCACATGATAAGCTATCAATAACGGTGTTACGTATATCTAATGAGTTGATTGTTGTACCGGAACAAAAAAGCCTTCTCAGTTTCGCATTTTGTGTGATATTTAGAAAGGCAATTTTATTGTTGGTTATGTCTAAATCTTGAAGTTCAGGATTTTGGAGGGTACTGATACTTGTCAGCAGGTTGTTCTGGCAATGCAGCGTACCTAAAAGCGGAAGATTGGACAGCGCTAAGTCGGTGATATAGTTGAACTCGCAATGTAATACTTCCAATAACGTATTTTTGGATATATCTAAGGATTCTATCTCGTTGTAGCTGCAATCCAGTTTTTTGAGGGCGGTATTGTTGGATACATTCAGTTCCTTTAATTTTTTATAGGCAGGATTGGCATATCCCTCTTTCGAGCAATTCAATTCTTTTAAAGCTTGATTCTCGTTGATGTTAATAGTTTCAATATTTGTATTGCTGATATTTAGCGCTTCCAATGCTTTGCAGTTCGTTACGTTTATCGTTTCAAGCCAATAGGTATTACTACAATCCAAATACCATAAAGCGGTATTATTTCCGATAATCAGTTGCCTTAGAAAATGATTTGCATTGCAAACCAAGATTTCTAAACCGGTAATCATACTAATATCCAGATACTGAATATTGGTATTACTGAGATACAATTCTTTCAGTCCGGTATTAGCGCTTACATTCAGCGTGTCACCAACATAAATAAGATTTAGCGTAAGTTTTTCGAGATTTTTAAAATATTCAATGCCCTTAACCGTCACTTCTAAAAACTCATCGCTTGAAAAATTAATTTCCTTAACGGCGTCGGCCTCTGCTTGGCTTAGTTTGCCGTCTTTGTTGGTATCGAAGTGGTCGAGCAGGTATTTGAAGAAAATCTCATCCGGGATGTTTTCGGAAGTGATATCTTTCGTGTTCAAATTGTTATTTTCATTGCAGGCCGATAGCGTAAAAATTATCAACACCATGTAAATCAGTTTTTTTGTTTTCATAATCGTTTTAATTTTTATAAAATATTGCCGCAAAATTATAAAACTTTTTTTGAAAAAACAAACGTTTAGTATTATTTTTCGTACCTTTGTAAGCGAACACCCGACAGGAACTGTTGGTTTTTTTCGGGTTGATGAATTAAATACATAATTATTAATGTGTTATTATGAAATATTTATTAAAATCAGCAGTTTTTTCTTTGCTTTTCTTATGTGCCTGTACTCATAGAGACGGCTGGGAACCCCTTTTTAACGGCAAAGATTTTAAAGGATTAATTCAATTGAACGGAAAAGCTCCGTTTCGGGTTGAAGATGGCATACTTATCGGAAAATCAGCTATGAATCAGCCGAGTAGCTTTTTGGCTACGGAATTGGATTATGGTGATTTTATTCTTGAGTTTGATGCGCTATGCGACGCTTCCCTTAATTCGGGCGTGCAGTTCCGGAGTGAAAGCAGACCGGATTATATGACAGGTCGCGTTCATGGTTATCAGTGTGAGATAGACCCGTCGGACCGCGCCTGGAGTGGCGGTATTTATGATGAGTCGCGTCGTGGTTGGCTTGTCACATTGCAAGGGCATGGTCTTGGGCAGGCAGCTTATAAAAAAGACGATTGGAACCGGTATCGTGTGGAGGCGTTTGGCGACACAATCCGTATCTGGCTCAACGGGGTCAATACGGCGCATCTGCTTGATAATACAACACTTAAAGGATTTATTGCTTTTCAGATTCATTCGATTGGGAAAAATGAAGCGCAGGATGGCAAAGAGATTAAGTGGAGAAACATCCGTATTATGACGAATAATTTGCGGAAACACTTGATGGAAGGGACATTGATTCCGATTGTTAACCGTATTCCGAATACGCTATCTTCGTACGAAGCCTCTCAAGGTTGGACGTTGTTGTTCGATGGCAAGACGACATCTGGATGGCGGGGAGCGCATAAGAATACGTTTCCCGACAGGGGGTGGAAAGTCGAAAACGGCGAGATCGCCGTGCTGTCTTCCGGAGGACGCGAAGCGGCTAACGGAGGTGATATTGTAACGAAGGAGATGTATTCATCCTTTGAACTGAGTGTGGAGTTTAAAATCACCGAAGGCGCCAATAGCGGCATCAAATATTTTGTCACGGAAGGAGAGAAGCAGCAAGGCTCGGCTTTCGGACTTGAATATCAGATTCTTGATGATGTCAATCATCCGGATGCAAAGCTCTTTACAAAATTTCAGGACAGCCGGCGAAACGCAGGCCTTTACGACCTGATCAAACCGGAAAATATTCGTTTCAATGGGGTAGGGCAGTGGAACCTGGCTGTCATTAAGGTTTTCCCGAACAATCACGTCGAACATTGGCTGAATGGATTCAAAACATTGGAATACGAGCGCGGCTCGGATGCTTTTCGCGAGTTAGTGAAAGGCAGCAAATACGCTGCAAAGGAATATAATACGAAGGGCAGGTTCGGCGAAGCGCCCGAAGGACATATTCTGCTGCAGGACCATGGCGACGCCGTTTCGTTCCGCAGTATAAAAATCAGAAATATGCGATAGGGGGAAAAGGGTGAAAAGGTGAAAGGGTGAAAAGGTGAAAGGGTGAAAAGGTGAAAGGGTGAAAATGGGGAAAAGACGGACGAAAATAAGATTAATATAAAAAAAATAATGTTTTTTTTGCCGGTTTGCAAATATTGCGTTATCTTTGCAGCCTCTAAAGAGAGGGAGGATGAAGGGGAGCGATAAGTTTCCCTTCTTTTTTGAGATTTGAATAATGGACTGAAAACTGAAAACTGAAAACTTGAATTCGGGACTGAAAACTGAAAACTGAAAACTGAAAACTTGAATTCGGGACTGAAAACTGAAAACTGAAAACTGAAAACTATAAATAAATATGGCGAGGAGAAAAGGAGAAGCAATCAATATGATTGACACGTTAGCGGAGTTTAAAGATCTGAAGAATATTGATAAAGAGACGATGATCAATGTTTTAGAAGAATCATTCCGCAATGTAATAGCCAAAATGTTCGGCACTGATGAGAATTATGATGTGATCATCAATCCGGAGAAAGGCGATTTTGAAATCTGGCGCAACCGGGTGGTAGTCGCTGACGGCAGTATGTTTGATTCTAATTTACAGGTTGAAATGAGCGAAGCGCGCAACATGGACCCGGATTGTGAGTTAGGAGAAGAAGTGACTGACGAGGTGTATTTTGAAAATTTTGGTCGTCGAGCCATTTTGAATCTTCGTCAGACGCTCGCCTCTAAAATACTGGAACTTCAGAAAGACAGCCTTTTTTCACGTTATAGAGAATTAGTAGGTACGATTATTTCAGCCGAAGTGTATCAGATATGGAAAAAAGAAATCTTGTTATTAGATGATGATGGAAATGATTTGATACTTCCCAAGTCCGATCAGATTCCTTCGGATTTTTTCCGCAAAGGCGAAACGGTTCGCGCTGTTATTAAAGAGGTTACAAACGTTAATAATAACCCTAAGATCACCCTGTCGCGAACAAATAACCTGTTTCTAAAACGTTTGTTCGAGTTGGAAGTACCCGAAATAAATGACGGATTGATTACGATAAAGGCCATAGCGCGTATTCCGGGTGACAGGGCGAAAATTGCCGTAGAATCGTATGACGACCGTATCGACCCGGTAGGCGCTTGTGTGGGTATGAAAGGTTCGCGGATACGGGGCATTGTACATGAATTACGAAATGAGAATATCGATGTAATAAATTATACCTCAAATATTTCGCTTTTTATTCAACGTTCTTTAAGTCCTGCGAAAATTTCTTCTATCCGTATCAATGAGGAAGAAAAAAGTGCGGAGGTTTTTCTTCGCCCCGAAGAAGTTTCACTTGCTATCGGCAAAGGCGGGTTGAATATCAAGTTAGCTTGCATGCTCACGGAATACAGGATTGATGTGTTCCGTGATATTGATGACGTCGAGGAAGATGATATTTATTTAGATGAGTTTTCGGACGAAATAGATACATGGATTATTGATGCTTTGAAGGCTTTAGGTCTAAATACCGCAAAAAACGTTTTAGCGCTGTCGCCTGAAGAAATTATGGAACGCGCCGATCTGGAAGAACAGACAGTAAAAGATATGTACCGGATACTGTCGGCTGAATTTGAAGAAGACGAGAGTGATTAATGATTAATGATTGATAATTAATGATTAATGATTTGGGGAAAGTAATAATAAATATATGCCTGTAAAATTAAACAAAGTAATTAAAGATTTAAATGTAGGTCTTACTACAGTTGTCGACTACCTGAACAAGAAAGGGTTTCAGGTCGAAAGCAATCCGAATCTGAGAGTCTCCGACGAACAGTATGACTTACTTGTGAAAGAGTTTAGTCGTGGAAAAATGCCTTTTAAAGAAACGAAGGTGTTCAAACCTTTATTGAAAGAAACAGAGGAAAAACAAAAACCACAGGTAATTACTGAAATAAAAACGGAAATCCCGAAAGATATTATACCCCGGTTTGTTACAAAAGGAAAGATTGAGCTTGAAAAACCGGAGAGAACCAGAACTTCATATTATAGACCGGAAAGGTTTTCAGGCGGAAAAGATTATACATCGACGATTTATAAACCTACTATACAGAGCGTTGAAAAGGTGTCCCCCAAAACGGAACCAATCGTTGAAAAAGTGGAAGACAGGAAAGTAGAACAAAAAGTTGAAACTGTTGAAATAACGACGACAAGCAAGCCCGTAGAGAGCGCCACCCGTGCAATTCCCGCAGAACCAACCCCCAAACAGGAAGCTATACCGCCTACACAAATACCGCCGCCACAGGAAGTGGTGCAAACTCCTAAACCGGTTGATAAACAGACAGCGCCAACGAAAGAGACAGCGCCAACAAAACCGGCGGCTTCAACGACAGAAACAACGCGACCTGCGGAGTCAACGAAAGAGCATACACCGGCTCCAATGAAAGAACCTGCGCAAACGCGACCGGCAACGTCATCGACCGCACAAACAAAACCTGCGACCCCATCAACTGCACAAACGAAACCTGCGACGTCAACTGCACCAACGAAACCTACGACATCGACTGTGCAAACGAAACCTGCGACGTCATCAACTGCGCAGACGAAACCTGCAACGTCGACTGCGCAGACGAAACCTGCTACATCGTCGACCGCGCAAACGAAACCGGCGACATCCTCAAAAGAATCAGCTCAAACGCGACAGGCGACGTCATCGACCACGCAAACGCGACCGGCATCAAAAGAATCCGCACGAACGAAAGAAACAGGGTCGAAACCGAAATCCGTCACGACGACAAAAACAGAAGAAAAAGGTAGCGGCGATGTCAGAGAAACGGCAACAGACAAACCATTCCGGTTGAATAAAACGCAAATTGAACCGAACTTAAAAGTGAAGGGCAAAATTGACCTTGGTGCAATCAATCAGGCAACAAGCCCGCGAAAGAAATCGAAAGAGGAGAAAAGACGCGAACGGGGCGATCGTCGCGATAAACCCGTGACACAACGCAAACCACAAAGTCAGACAACCGATAGAATGACCGACAGAAGTGTTGCGGGCGACCATACACATAGTAGACAGAAACGCAAACGTATCCGTAAAGACAGGGTGGATATTTCCAATACGCCGGGTACTAATGTACGACGTGACGACCGTTTAAAACAACAACGTCCGAAACGTCCTGTCCGCGTGGAAGTAAACGAAGAAGATGTACAGAAGCAAGTAAAAGAAACGCTAGCGCGCCTGACAAGTAAAACGTCGAAAGGTAAAGCAGCAAAATATAGACGCGAAAAACGCGATGCCGCGGCGCACCGTGAACAGGAACTGCTCGAAGTCGAGAAACGTGAGAGTAAGGTGTTGAAATTGACGGAGTTTGTAACAGCCAACGACTTGGCAAGCATGATGAATGTATCGGTTACCCATGTGATCTCAACCTGTATGAGTATCGGTATTATGGTCTCTATCAATCAACGTCTTGATGCGGAAACTATTAATATTGTGGCTGAAGAGTTTGGCTTTGCTACCGAGTATGTTAGTGCAGAAGTGGTCAATGCAATAGCCGAAGATGTTGATAATGAAGAAGATTTAATGTCGCGTCCGCCCATTGTTACGGTAATGGGACACGTTGACCATGGCAAGACATCTTTGCTTGATAATATACGAAAGACGAATGTGATTGCAGGCGAGGCCGGCGGTATAACCCAACATATCGGCGCCTATAATGTCAAACTGCCGGATGGACGCCGGATTACGTTCTTGGACACACCCGGTCATGAAGCTTTTACGGCTATGCGTGCGCGTGGAGCACAAGTGACTGATATTGCTATCATTATCATAGCCGCAGACGATAATGTGATGCCGCAGACAGTCGAAGCTATCAACCATGCTTCAGTAGCTGGCGTTCCGATTGTTTTTGCTATCAACAAGATAGATAAACCGCATGCCGACCCGGAAAAAATAAAGGAAGAATTAGCTCAGATGAACTATTTAGTTGAAGATTGGGGCGGAAAATTCCAAAGTCAGGAAATATCGGCTAAACAGGGGATCGGCGTTCCCGACTTGCTCGAAAAAGTAGTGTTAGAAGCCGACTTGCTTGAACTGAAAGCCAACCCGAACAGACGTGCAACAGGCTCCGTCATCGAATCATCCTTAGATAAGGGACGCGGATTTATATGTACCGTATTAGTAAGCAATGGTACGTTGAAACAGGGTGATATCGTGTTGGCAGGTACGCATTACGGACGCATAAAAGCGATGTTTAATGAGCGTAACCAACGGATAGAGCTGGCCGGCCCGTCAGCGCCGGTCACTGTACTCGGCCTTGATGGCGCTCCGCAGGCCGGCGATGCGTTTAATGTGCTGGAAACAGAACAGGAAGCGCGTGAAATAGCAAACCGCCGTGAACAACTGCAACGCGAGTTAGGACTGCGTACGCAGAAACGTTTCGGATTGGAAGAACTCGGGCGCCGCCGCGCATTGGGTAATTTCCATGAACTGAACCTGATAGTTAAAGGCGATGTGGACGGTTCGGTCGAAGCCCTGTCGGATTCGTTGATAAAACTTTCAACAGAAGAAATTCAGGTCAATGTAATCCATAAAGCAGTGGGTCAGATTTCAGAATCGGATATTTCGTTAGCTGCTACCGCCGATGCGGTTATCATCGGATTCCAGGTGCGTCCTTCATCGCAAGCCCGTCGTTTTGCCGAAAGTGAAGGCGTGGAAATTCGCTTGTATTCAATTATCTATGATGCTATCAACGAAGTAAAAGACGCTATGGAAGGTCTCCTATCGCCCGAAATACGCGAAGATATTTGCGGCGAAGTAGAAGTGCAACAAGTATTTAAAATTTCGAAAGTAGGTACAATTGCCGGATGTATCGTGAAAGAAGGTAAGATCAAACGGACGAACAAAGTACGCGTAGTGCGTGATGGTATCGTTATCCATACCGGCGAATTAAGCTCGCTGAAACGCTTCAAAGACGAAGTGAAGGAAGCCGTTACCGGTCAGGATTGTGGTATCTATATCAATAACTATCACGATATTCAGATAGGGGATATCATAGAACCGTTTGATAGGGTGGAGATAAAGAAAACGTTATAGTTTTCAGTTTTCAGTTTTCAGTTATCAGTTATAATAAGACAGTAATTCCTAATTAAAAAAAGTGAACTGGTTAGACATTATAATTATTGTGCTTTGCGTGGCCGGGCTGGTAAAGGGGTTGTTTGACGGGATGATCAAACAGGTGGTGGCGCTCTTTGCGCTGATTCTTGGAATCTATTTATGTTCTGGTGTGGCGAGTTGGCTCCATAGCTTTCTGGTGCAAGTAGAGTGGTTTCCGGCCAATACGGTTATTCCCATAAGTTACTTTTTGGGATTCGTTTTGATAGTCGGCATTGTTTTGGCGGCAGGCAATGTCATTCATCGCCTGATAAGCGTTACACCGCTAAGTATTATCAATCATCTGACCGGAGGAATTATTGGACTGATACTGACGATATTGTTTATTAGTGTTGTATTGAATCTGTTGGAGGTCGTAGACCACAGTTCGTCTATTATACCACAGGAAATAAAAGTGGAATCACGTTTTTATTTGATAATAAAAAACATCATAAATAATGTTCTCCCAGGCGATTTGTTTAAATTTAAAAATGAGTTATTTACATAATGGACGAAAAAGAACCTGATAAGAATGAGTTTACTTCCGGCGAATATAAATACGGCTTCTCAACGAATGTGGATACCGAAATGATTCGTAAGGGATTAGATGAAAGTATTATTCGTATAATTTCGCAGAAAAAGGAAGAACCCGACTGGTTGCTCGATTTTCGTCTGAGCGCCTATCGGCACTGGCAAACAATGAAAATGCCAACATGGGCGCATTTATCAATTCCTCCTATTGACTATCAGGATATTATATATTATGCCGCCCCAAAGAAAAAAGAAGGGCCGAAAAGCATAGACGAGGTAGACTCGGAACTGTTGAAGACCTTTGACAAGTTAGGCATACCGCTCTATGAGCATAAAATGTTGAGTGGCGTAGCCGTTGATGCTGTGATGGATAGCATCTCGGTTAAAACGACCTACAAGGATACGCTTGCCGAAAAAGGGATTATCTTTTGTTCCTTCAGCGAGGCTGTCAAACATCATCCCGACCTGGTACGGAAATATCTCGGCATCGTAGTCGGTTACCGCGATAATTTTTTCGCGGCGCTCAATTCGGCTGTTTTTTCCGACGGCTCGTTTGTATATATCCCCAAAGGGGTGCGTTGTCCCATGGAACTAAGCACTTATTTCCGTATCAATGCTGCCAATACCGGACAATTTGAACGAACGCTGATTGTGGCCGAAGACGATGCTTATGTAAGTTATTTAGAAGGATGTACGGCCCCACGACGAGATGAGAACCAGCTTCATGCAGCTATCGTCGAGATAATAGCCAACGAACATGCAGAAGTAAAGTATTCGACGGTACAAAACTGGTATCCGGGCGATAAGGACGGAAACGGCGGTATCTATAATTTCGTTACGAAACGGGGTCTATGTAAAGGAGAAGGCAGTAAGATTTCGTGGACGCAGGTGGAGACAGGCTCTGCCATTACATGGAAATATCCCTCCTGCATATTAGCCGGCGATAACTCGGTCGGCGAGTTCTATTCGGTTGCAGTAACCAACCATCACCAACAAGCCGATACAGGTACCAAGATGATACATATCGGGCGTAACACACGCAGTACGATTGTATCTAAGGGTATCTCGGCCGGACAAAGCCAAAACAGTTACCGCGGATTAGTGAGAATAGGCGCCCGTGCCGACAATGCACGCAACCACAGCCAGTGCGACAGCCTGTTGCTAAGTTCTACCTGTGGCGCGCATACCTTCCCTTATGCCGATATTCAAAACGAGACCGGCATTGTAGAGCATGAAGCGACGACCTCCAAGATAAACGAAGACCAATTGTTCTATTGCAATCAACGCGGAATAGATACGGAAAAGGCGGTAAGCTTGATTGTGAGCGGCTATACCCGCGAAGTAATGAACAAACTGCCAATGGAATTCGCCGTCGAAGCCCAGAAACTTTTAGCCATCTCATTGGAAGGAAGCGTAGGGTGAGAATCAATTAATAATTAGGAATTATGAATTAGGAATACAGGCTGAAAGCCTGTAATTATTTTAGCATAGGGTGACGCCCTTTGAATTATAAATGAAGATGAAAAATAAATTATTGGAAATTAAAGATTTACATGCCTCGGTAGGTGGTAAGGAGATATTGAAAGGCATTGAAATTACGGTTAATACCGGTGAGGTTCATGCTATTATGGGGCCTAACGGTTCAGGGAAAAGTACGTTGAGCAATGTGTTGGTAGGGCATCCGGCTTTTACGGTAACGAAAGGATCGGTCATGTATAAGGGGAAAGACCTTTTGGATTTGGCACCCGAAGAACGTAGTCGTGAAGGCATCTTTCTCAGTTTTCAATATCCGGTGGAAATTCCGGGGGTCAGCATGGTTAATTTTATGCGCGCCGCCGTGAATGCGCATAGAGAATATAAAGGTGAAGAACCTGTTTCGGCAACTGACTTCCTGAAGATGATGCGTGAAAAGCGGGAATTAGTCGAGATGGACAGTAAACTGACAGGACGCAGCGTGAATGAAGGCTTTTCCGGAGGAGAAAAAAAACGGAACGAGATTTTCCAGATGGCCATGCTTAATCCAACGCTTTCTATCCTCGACGAAACCGATAGCGGCCTTGATATCGATGCGCTACGGATAGTCGCCAATGGCGTCAACAAACTCAAGACGCCGGATAATGCAACTGTCGTGATCACACACTATCAACGTTTACTTGATTATATCAAACCGGATGTTGTACATGTGCTGTATCAGGGAAAAATTGTGAAAACAGCCGGTCCCGAACTGGCATTAGAACTCGAAGAGAAAGGCTATGAATGGATAAAAATTAATTAAGAATTAAGAATGAAAATAATTCATAATTCATAATTTAAAAAAATTATGGGGGCAGAAAAGCAATATTTAGATTTATTTTTACAACATGAGGCTTTGGTAAGGCGTCATGCTCCTGCGGGTATGAATGACTTACGGAAGCAAGCCTTTGCTGATTTGGAACATAATGGATTTCCTGCTATCAATGAAGAAGATTATCGCTATACGGATGTTCCACAAGTTTTTACGACAGATTACGGTCTAAACCTGAACCGCTTAAAAACGCATATTGATACGGCGGATATTTTTCGTTGCGATGTGCCGAATATGAGTTCCCAATTGTATATTATCGTCAACGATTCGTTTTATGAGGAAGTAATTCCACCTACCTCCTTGCCTCAAGGCGTTTATGCAGGTGGGATGCGAAAATTTGCTGAATCTTATCCGGCTATCTTTTCGGAATATTACGGAAGAATTGCGAAAACATCCGGTGAAGCGGTGACAGCGTTGAATACATTGTTTGTACAGGATGGCTTTGTGCTCTATGTCCCGCACGACATAAAACTTCCGCGCTCGGTTCAGTTAGTCAATACAATTCGTAGCCGGACAAATGTGATGGTCAACCGCCGTATTTTGGTGATCATGGAACCTCGGTCGGAAGCGCGATTATTAGTGTGCGACCACAGTATGGATGACTTGAAAAGCCTTAATACACAGGTTGTCGAAATATTTGCCGGAGAAGGAGCCTATTTTGATTATTACGACCTTGAAGAAAGTACGGCCTCTTCCACCCGTTTTTCTTCCCTTTATGCCGAACAGGCTGCCTTGTCGAATGTCCTGATAAACGGCATCACCTTAAACAACGGACTGACACGTAATAATTATCGTATAACACTGAACGGAGAGGGAGCCGAAACAATCCTTTGCGGGATGGCGGTGCAGGATAATAATCAACAAGTTGATACCTATACGGTTATCACACATGCAGCGCCACACTGTAAAAGTAAGGAATTGTTTAAAAACGTGTTGGATGACCATTCTGTCGGGGTGTTCAGCGGACGTATCGTTGTGGCGGAAGGCGCACAAAAAACAGCAGCTTATCAAACGAATCGCAATATGTGCCTGACACGCGATGCACGTATGTACAGTAAGCCTCAATTAGAAATTTATGCCGATGATGTCAAATGCTCGCATGGAATGACGACAGGCCAAATCGACGAGCAGGCTTTGTTCTATATGCAAAGCAGAGGCATTTCATACGAAGAAGCCAGAACGCTGCTCAGTGTCGCTTTTACATACGATGTAATCGAAAATGTACGGTTAACGCCCTTGAAAGACAGGCTTCGCTTCTTAGTCGAAAAGCGCTTCCGGGGCGAACTCGTCCATTGCGCCGGTTGCAGCAGCTGCGCAACCGCGCACCCGGCGTTTTGATCCGAATTAAAGGTAAAACATCTGGTTCCCGAACTGTTTTTATGAAAGGCAAAGATGAGATTGAAATACACAAACCCCATCCATCAAAAATAGTAAAGGGATATGTAATAAAGAAAGTGTTAAATTTTCTAATAAATAAAGGTTTAATTAAATAATAGAGCACTATGGGATATTTTCATTATCAAGGATACAATGGAAGTGTAGAATACAGTGAAGAGGATAATTGTTTATGCGGAAAAATACTCGGATTAAAAAACAGTCTTATTCTTTACGAGGGTAATTCTATTGAAGAGTTAAAAGACGATTTCAAAGTCAGTGTTGACAGCTATTTAAATCGTTGTAAGAAAAGGGGGATTGAACCTGAGAAACCATTTAATGGCGTTTTAAATATTCAGATACCTTCTGATATTCATCTTAAAGTAGCCATGTATGCCGAAAACAACGGCACAAGCGTTGATTCTTTAGTTTGTGATTTAATAGAAAGAAGATTAGAAACAGCAAGACAATAATTCATTATGCCCACAAAACGCAAATCAAACAAGTTGAAACGGGTGCCACATCCCGAAAAAACTCCTTACCATCGCAGACCTGATAATCTTACGCTGGAAACTTGGCAAAAAAACCTTCGTAAACAGTTTGTTGTCGACAGATATTTCCGCATCACCAAGATGGGCGGGCATCCGGTATTTGCCGATTACGATGTGTTCAATCCCGAAACGAAAAACTCGTACAAGGTGGCTTTGCGCGACAACAGGGAAGGAAAAGCGGACAGCATGAACTTTTGCTCCTGCTTGGATTTCAAAACCAACCGGTTAGGAACATGCAAGCACTTGGAAGCGGTGCTCAAGCAGGTACGCGAAACGCCACGGTTTGCGGATATGTTGCTAAGGGGATATAATCCGTCATATACTTCGGTATATCTGCAATATGGCGAACAACGTAATGTGAAAATACGCATAGGAACAGACGACTGGGCCTCTTTCTACAAATTAGCGGCGGAATATTTCGAGAAAAATACACTCAAACCTGACGCTTATTCTAAATTTGAGTTTTTTCTAACACAGGCGCGCGCCATCAACGAAGAGTTCCGGTGCTATGACGATGCGCTGGAATATGTACTGACAGTTCGCGAACATCAACGCAGAAACGAAAAAATAACAGGACATTATCCAACCGGTTCGGAGTTAAAGGATTTGCTCAAAACAACCCTTTTCCCTTACCAGCAACAAGGTGTGCTGTTTGCTGCCAAAGCAGGACGATGCCTGATTGCCGACGAGATGGGACTTGGAAAAACCATACAGGCCATTGGCGCCGCCGAATTACTGAAACGCGAACAGAACATACGGACGGTATTGGTTATCTGCCCCACCTCACTCAAATACCAGTGGCAATCGGAAATCCGGAGATTTACCGACAGTTCTGTGAAAGTAATAGAAGGTGCGGCGAACACCCGACCCAAGCAATACACAAGCGACGAGCAATACAAAATAGTGTCGTATCACACGGTCAGTCGTGATGTAGAGGTCGTTAATAACGCCGAATATGACTTGATAATTCTCGACGAAGCGCAACGTATAAAAAACTGGAAAACAAAATTAGCGCAGTCCACCAAAAAAATTAAATCGCCATACGCTATTGTACTCACCGGTACGCCCATCGAAAACAAATTGGAAGACTTGTATTCGATTATGCAATTTATTGACCCCTTCAAACTTGGTCCCTATTACCGTTTTCTGAGTTATCACCAGATAACTGACGGTACTACGGGAAAAGTGATTGGTTATCAGTTCCTGCATGAGATTGGCGAAAAAATGTCAGACGTCATGGTACGCCGCCTTAAACAGGAGGTGCTCACCCAATTACCCGAACGTATGGAAAAAATACTTTACGTTCCGATGACCGAGAAACAGATGGATTTGTATGATAGTTACGCTGATATGGTAGCGCGATTGGTAAACAAATGGCGCAACTATGGTTTCCTGAGCGAAACCGACCGCCAACGCCTCTTGATCGGTTTGAACTGTATGCGCATGGTATGCGACAGCACTTATATACTTGATCAGGACTATGAACACAGGCACGATACAAAAATTGAGGAATTAATGAGTATCTTAGATGAAGTTTTCGAGGCGTCAAGCGATAAAGTAGTAATCTTTAGCCAATGGATGCGAATGACCTATTTGGTTGCCAGAGAATTGGAGATGCGCGGCGTACCATTCGAATATCTGCACGGAGGCGTGCCCAGTGAAAAACGAAAAGATTTATTCGACCAGTTTAACAATAATCCCGACTGTCGCGTATTCCTATCGACAGATGCCGGCAGTACCGGTTTAAACCTGCAATCGGCTTCAATGATCATCAATCTCGACATCCCTTGGAACCCTGCAGTTCTCGAACAGCGTATAGCCCGTGTACACCGTATGGGACAAAAAAACAAAGTGGCGGTGATTAATTTTGTGGCAAATAAGACTATCGAGCATCGGATGTTATTGGTGTTGGAATTTAAAGGCGCCCTGGCGCAAGGCATACTTGATGACGGCGAAGACGCAATCTTTATGGATACCGACAAATTTACGAAGTTTATGGAAACGGTCGAAGCAGTTACCATCGACATGCAAGGTGAAGCGGTGGTTAGTACGGAGGTTGCGATGGAAGCGGTGGAAATGGGGGAAAAAGGGGAAGAAAAGGAAGAAAAGATGGAAAAGGGAGAAAAGGAAGAAGAGGTGGAAATGGAAGAAAAGGTGGAAGAGGAAGAAGAGGTGGAAGAGGTGAAAGAGGTGGAAGACGAGGACGAGGTGGAAGATGAGTACGATGAGGATGAGGAAGATGACGACGAGTATAGGGATGAGTATGGATCCCAATATGGGGACGAGTACGAAGACGAGGAAGACGAGGAAGATGATGGTGAGGTAGAAGAGATTGAATTTGAAGAAGTTGTTTACTTTGAAGGTGATGATGATATTGCACCAATTGATACTATTGCAGTGACTCAAAGTATCGCAACTTCTACTGTTGTTGATTCATCCACACAACCATCCCCACAAGACCTGCTTGCCGGCGGTTTCCGTTTTCTGAGTGGTCTGGCGCAAACGTTATCATCACCCGAAGCCACACAAAAACTTGTATCATCAATGGTGGAACGCGATGAAAAAACCGGACGCAGTTATGTGAAAATTCCTGTAGACGACCAACAAACAGTTACAAATGTAATGAACCTGCTTGGGCAATTGTTTAAAGGGTTTGGAAAATGACTATCAATGCGAGAACCCGATATACTGGGTGCATAAGAATTAAATAAATGTAAAAAATGAACAGAAAAGATTTTTCAACAGATTTGAATCCTTTAGTCCGGCATTTGAATAAAGCGCCGGACGATTTCACAAAGGATGACATTATTCATTTTATGAGGGATAAAGAGATTAAAATGCTCAACTTCCGTTATGTAGGGGGCGACGGACGATTAAAAGCGCTTAATTTTGTGGTTAGTGATACTGCTTATCTCACGGAGGTACTGTCGCATGGCGAACGTATTGACGGGTCGAGTTTGTTCACCTTTATAGAAGCCGGTTCGAGCGACTTGTATGTGATACCGAAATTCCGTACCGCTTTCGTCGACCCTTTTACCAAACTGCCGACCCTTTGCCTGCTTTGTTCTTACTATACAAAAGACGGGAAACCGTTAGAAATTTCCCCTGAATATATTCTGAGAAAAGCGGCTAAGTCGTTCAAGACAGTTACAGGAATGGAATTTCAGGCGATGGGCGAGTTAGAGTATTATGTAATAGGCGAGAAAAAAAGCCTCTTTTTGGCTACAGACCAAAAGGGTTACCACGAATCATCGCCTTTTGCCAAGTTTGAAGACTTTCGCATGGAAACGATGTACTTGATGACTCAAGCAGGTTGCAAGGTGAAATACGGTCATTCGGAAGTGGGAAATTTTACGTTAGGTGATAAGATTTACGAGCAGAATGAAATCGAATTTTTGATTACGGATGTAGAAGATGCAGCCAATCAGCTCATTATCGCTAAGTGGATAATCCGAAAGTTGGCGTATCAATACGGGTTGGAAGTCACATTCGCCCCAAAGATTACGGATGGGAAAGCTGGTAGCGGAATGCATATACACACCTGTATAGTGAAAGACGGCGTAAATTGCATGGTTACCAGCGGCAAACTGAACGATACTGCCAAAACAGCCATCGCCGGATATATGTTAAACGCACCATCATTAATGGCCTTCGGAAACAGGATTCCTACTTCGTATTTCCGGTTAGTGCCACATCAGGAAGCGCCTACAACGGTCTGTTGGGGCGACCGTAACCGTTCTGTTCTTGTTCGTGTCCCCTTAGGATGGACAACAAGCGACGACATGGTAGCCAATGAAAACCCGTTAGAGACGCCTGTAGTCATAGACGGCTCTCAAAAGCAAACGGTGGAGTTTCGCTGTCCTGACTGCTCGGCAGATGTATATCTGTTGTTAGCAGGGCTTACAGTAGCCGCGCGTTGCGGTTTTGAAACGGATAATGCGTTGGAACTGGCTGAAAAAACATACATGGATGTCAATATATTCGACGAAAAACACAAAGACAGGGTTGCCACACTGAACAGCCTGCCGACCTCATGCTGGGAATCGGCTGAAATGCTTGATAACCAGCGGAAAATATACGAACGGCATGGCGTGTTTCCACCCCAAATCATAGACGGTATTATCAGTGAGTTGAAAAAATTTAACGATAAGGATATCCGCAAAGAGCTGGGGAACAACCCCGAAAAGATGATGGAATTTGTTCTCAAATATTACCATTGCGGATAGTTTTTGGGAGTGCGTATGGGACGTCCGCACATTTGTGCGGACGTCCCATACGCACTCCCAGTATTTTTTATATAGAAGATTTTTGCTTGCTAAAAGAAAAAAAATAGTAACTTTGCAGCCAAATGTACAAAACTCAAAGTGAAAATAACCAAACAGCTACTTTTTGGGAATTTAGATTTTCAATCGCTTGCGCAAAATCCTGACTTCAAGGAAGACAGCGTGAGGGAAGTCATTATCCTCCCTGTATTGAAAAATCTCGGATACGAACAACAAAACATCGTCCGAAGTAAAATGCTCTTGCATCCCTTTCTCAAAATTGGCAGTAATAAGAAACGGGAAATCAGACTCATTCCCGACTATTTGCTGAAAGTAGAAGATAATTACGCTTGGGTATTGGACGCCAAATCCCCCATGCAACGAGTAGACAACCCCGATAACATCGAGCAGGTTTACAGCTACGCCTCGCACCCCGAAATCCGTAGTACATACTTTGCTCTTTGCAACGGTTTGGAGTTTTCACTCTACCGTAGGGAAACGACCAACGCGCCTGTACTTCATTTTGAACTTTCAGAAATAGCATTTTATTGGGACAAACTCAAAATGTATCTTTCGCCCGACAGTTTCCTGGTCGGCAAAAATATTACCTACGATACACA
>Ga0099364_10002063_pt1 | contig 32336 bp, 22 predicted proteins | sample TergutTh196P3_FD_73070 | JGI IMG/M metagenome (GOLD analysis project Ga0099364, IMG submission 73070) | Microcerotermes parvus P3 segment gut microbial communities from Pointe-Noire, Republic of the Congo - Th196 P3 | ecosystem: Host-associated > Arthropoda: Insects > Digestive system > Gut ... | reverse complement strand
ATACTTTTGGGCATAGAATGTATTACTCTGTATCGTCTTCATCGGAAAAAGACAGCAATCCCATGTCCATATCGCGGCGAATGATTTTTTCGGCGTCGTGAAATGTTTCGCGGTTCAATTCTTCCCATAACAGGTCTTTCAGTTCCGTAATACCTTGTTGCGTGATGGATGATATAAATACGGAAGGGACGTCAGGTAAATCTTTTGAAATCGCTTCTTTTAATTCGTTATCTAACAGGTCGCTTTTCGTGATGGCTAATATCCTGTTTTTTTCGGCTAAATCGGGGTTGTATTGATTGAGTTCATTATCTAATATCCTGTATTCTTGTTGGATATCAGCCGAGTCGGCGGCAATCAAAAATAGCAGGAGTGAATTGCGTTCGATATGCCTCAGGAAACGGAGGCCAATCCCTTTGCCTTCACTGGCGCCTTCGATGATGCCGGGGATATCGGCCATCACAAATGAGCGGTCATCGCGATAACCGACGATGCCGAGGTTCGGCTCCAGCGTTGTGAAAGCATAATTGGCAATCTTGGGCTTAGCGGCTGAAACGACGGACAAAAGCGTAGACTTGCCCGCATTCGGAAAACCGACCAACCCGACGTCAGCCAGCAGTTTAAGCTGGAGAACAATGGTTCGTTCCTGACAAGGCTCGCCGGGCTGTGCATAGCGGGGTGCCTGATTCGTTGCGGTTTTGAAATGAATATTTCCTCTTCCTCCTTTGCCTCCTCTTAATAACAGGACGGTCTGTTGGTCTTCAGTTATATCGCAGATATATTCGCCTGTTTCGGCGTCGAAGGCGACCGTCCCACACGGCACTTCGATGATACGGTCTTCCCCGCTTTTACCGCTGCTTCTTTTCGCACTCCCTCCTTCACCTGAGGTAGCGATGATATGGCGTTCGTACTTGAGATGAAGTAATGTCCAAAGGTTACGGTTGGCCCGTAGATAAATATGGCCGCCTCGTCCTCCGTCTCCTCCGTCGGGGCCACCCTTAGGAATGTATTTCTCGCGCCTGAAATGGGCGGATCCCCTACCCCCTTTACCCGAACGGCAATATATCTTTACATGATCGACAAAGTTTGATTCGGGCATATCAATCTGTCATGAAAGAAGAGGTTGTATTGCCTCGTCAATCCGTTGGAAAATTTCTTCGATGTTTCCGACTCCTTTGATTGCCGTATAAGTTCCTTCGCTGATATAGTAGGTAGCCAAAGGCGCTGTCTGCGTGTGATATACATCTAATCTGGATTTGATTGTATCCAGGTTATCGTCCGAACGTCCCGAAATTTTGCCCCGCTCCAACAGACGTTTGATCAGTTCTTCGTCATCTACCTGCAAATCAATTAAAACAGAGATGCCAGTCCCTCGTTCGCTCAGTAGTTCTTTCAATGCTTTGGCTTGGGGGATTGTCCGGGGAAATCCGTCAAACAGCACGCCTTTCGAGCCTGATTTTTCATCTAAAAAACCGGCTATCAGCCTTATAATCAAATCATCCGGAACCAATTGTCCTTTATTGATGTACTCCTGGGCAATCTTGCCTAATTCAGTTCCTTCTTTGATTGCTGCGCGCAATACATTCCCTGTTGAAATATAATCCAACCCGTATTTGGCAATCATCAATTCGCTTTGCGTCCCTTTTCCTGATCCGGGAGCGCCAAAAATAACAATATTCAACATAATCAATTCATATATTTTAATAGTTAATAATCTTATATATATCACGCGTAGAACGCCCAAGTCCGTCATAATCCAAACCAAATCCTACGACAAAATCATCGTCGATTTCCAAACCCACATAGTCGGGTTTTAAATCACATTTTAAAGAGTTTGGTTTAAGCAGCATGGTGGCCACGCGTACATCTTTGGCGCCGGATTCTTTGAGTCTTCTTGTTACATATTGCATCGTTAATCCGGAGTCAATGATGTCTTCCAGAAGAATGATTGGACGATCCTTCACGTCTTCCCTGATGGGAAGGAGTTCCTGGACGATTCCGTCGGATTTTGTTCCGCTATAGGAACGATATGCGGCAAATGTCAGTTCGTAGGCTGGAGATAATTTGCACAACAATTCTGCCACAAACATATACGCACCGTTCAAGATACCGACAAAAAGCGGATTTTTCCCTTCGACGTCCTGCCTGAGATCCTCTGCTATGCGCGAAATAGCCTCAACTATTTCCTGTTCGGGAATGTACAGTGTAAAATCTTTGTCCTTTAGTTGAATCGTCTTATTCATCAATTGCTCTTTATTGGAGGCACAAACTTACATAATTATCTTTGATTTTCGAGCAAAATGCGGAATATTATTTTGTATCCTAACCCTAACAGGGTTTAGAACACTGTTAGGGCTTTGTGAAGGGTTTAGCGACAAAAGAAAGTTTTTTATATTATTTCGCCCAAAATCCGTATATTTGGACGCTTAAAAAAGAATAATTATGATAAAGATATTTGAAACCTCAAAGATTAAGGAATTAGACCGGTATACCATAGACAATGAACCGATTGCCTCCATCGACCTTGTAGAGCGCGCTGCCACTGCTTTCACGCAGGAGTTTTGCCGAAAATTTTCAAAACAAAACCATGTCATTGTTTTCGCCGGACAGGGAAATAATGGGGCTGATGGATTGGCTATTGCCCGTTTATTGTCGGAGGAAGGGTTTCGTATAGATGTATTTCTTTTTAATCCTACCCAACATTTATCATCCGAATGCGAAGTAAACAAACAACGTCTTTTAACCGACAAAAAAGTGCGATTGGTTGAAGTGATTGATGATTTTACTCCTCCGCCACTGACGGAGCGGGATATTGTTATTGATGGATTGTTCGGTTCAGGACTAAACCGTCCTTTGAGTGGAGGCTATGCTGCTGTGGTAGATTATATTAACCAATCAAAGGCAGTCGTTGTGTCTATTGACATTCCTTCGGGGCTTTTTGGAGAAGACAATCGGGCAAATACGCCGAAACACATTATTAAGGCAGATTATACATATACATTTGAATTTCCAAAATTAGCTTTCGTATTGCCGGAAAACGCGTCTTTTGTAGGGAAATGGAAAATTTTGCCGATTGATATTCATCCGGCTATAATAGAAAGTACGCAAACTCCCTATATGATGATAGCCGACAAAGACTTTGAAGGGATTATTTTGCCAAGAAATAAGTTTGCCCACAAAGGTATGTTCGGCCATGCGCTGTTGATTGCCGGCAGTAAAGGGAAAATGGGTGCTGCCGTTTTAGCTGCGAAAGCGTGCCTTCGTAGCGGCGCCGGATTATTGACGGTTCGTTTGCCGCTAAGAGGTGAAACTGTGCTTCAAACAACTGTTCCTGAAGCAATGGTAAGTTTGGACACCGAACCTGATTTTGTTTCTGTTCTACCAGAAATAACCGGCTATGACGCCATTGCTATTGGCCCCGGACTCGGTACTCAAATGCAGTCGGTCGAAATGCTGGAAACATTACTCGGAGCAGCCAGGAAACCGCTTTTGTTAGATGCAGATGCGCTGAATATCTTGGCAATGAACACAAATCTCATTCCATTACTGCCGCCATATTCCATCTTGACCCCTCATCCGAAAGAGTTTGATCGGTTGTTTGGAGAATGTGCGTGTGGATTTGAGCGTATTCAAAAAGCGAAGACGATGGCAATGAAACTCAAAGTGTGTATCATCTTAAAAGGCGCTTATACGGCTATATGCACTCCTGATGGGAATGTGTATTTTAACGCGACAGGCAATCCGGGCATGGCTACAGCAGGCAGTGGCGATGTGCTGACCGGTGTTATTCTGGGGCTTTTGGCTCAGCAATATGCACCGGAGACATCGGCGGTCATTGGCGTATACCTACATGGCATGGCCGGTGATCTGGTTTTAGAAAAAGTTTCGGAAAGCGTTTCGGAGGAAAGCCTGATTGCCGGAGATATCATTCAGATGCTGGGGAAAGCGTTTCGGTTGCAGAAAGATGCAGGGGCGTGACCTGTGTGTCCGCTTAATACAGACCGTAAGACCATAAGAAATATCGGATTTTCTTCTTTTTTTATTTTTGCAATAAAAAAAACATATTAAAATTGCATTTTCTATTTTTTTTCTCTACTTTTGTATAGAATTTGGCGTAGAATGACCGAAGATGAAAAAAAAATGTTGGCTGTATTTGAGGAAAGATTGCAAGACCTCTTGTCTTTATTTGACAAGCAAAAAAGAAACATAGAGGAGTTAAGTTTGCAAATCAAAACCGGAGAAGATGCTTTACTGCAAGCAAAACAGAAGATTAAGTCGTTGAACGCTAAATATTCGGACTTGCTGACAGCGCATGTTGTATCTTTAGAAGAAGGAGATATAAAAAGTGCGCGGATGCGGTTGGTAAAGTTAGTGCGGGAAGTTGAAAAGTGCATTGCATTATTAAACGGATAGCTGTGGAAAATGATGAGTTTGTTATAAAATTGGATGTTGCCGGCAGAATATATCCTGTGATTTTGAGACGCGGGAATGGACAGGAAGAATCTCTGATACGAAAGGGGACAAAACGGGTTCAGCAGAATGTGATACAATACAGGCAACATTTTGCCAAGTCAGAAGAAGACAGGGATTTATTGGCGATGATTGCCATTCAATTGGCGATGGAGGTGGTCGATTTGGAAGAAAAAGTAGTTGCTTTGGAAGAAAAAAACGACACAAAACCATTTACATATAAAATTCATCAGTTAACAAAAACACTGGATCATTATTTGACAGATAATTAATTCCGGCTTATTTGAAACATGAAATTTCTACGCACTACTTTGTATAGGTTACTGTACAAGGATAGTGTTTTTTTATATATACAAATTAAAAACGTTATTGAATTATGGACATATTGCTTATGATAGGGACTTTTGCCGTAGGTGTACTGCTGGCGGTTCTATTTATGATTTTTTTTGGAAAGTCCCGCTATAACATGCTATTGAAAGAAGCAGAAAAAGAGGCGGAAGTGATCAAAAAGAACAAAATGCTGGAGGTAAAAGAAAAATATTTACACCTGAAAACCGAATGGGAAAAACAAGCCACTGCACGAAACGCTAAAATTCAATCGTCGGAAGCGAAACTAAAACAACGTGAAATCATTTTTGGCCAACGGCATGAAGAATTACAACGCAAAATGACAGAGGTTGAAAGTGTCAAAGAAAACCTGACCAATCAACTTGGAGTGATTGAAAAAAAGAAACAGGATTTGGAAAAATTACATCAACAGGAAATTCTCCATTTAGAGACCATTTCAGGTATTTCTGCCGACGAGGCAAAACATCGTTTGGTCGAATCGTTGAAAGATGAAGCCAAAACAGAAGCTGCCTCTTATGTGAATGAAATCATGGAAGAAGCCAAAATGGCAGCGAATAAAGAAGCGAAAAAATTGATTATCAAATCCGTTCAGCGAGTTGCCTCCGAAACGGCCATTGAAAATTCGGTTACGGTATTTCATATTGATTCCGACGAGATTAAAGGTCGTGTTATCGGGCGTGAAGGACGGAATATCCGCGCATTGGAAGCTGCTACCGGTATCGAAATCATTGTGGACGACACGCCGGAGGCCATTATCCTTTCCGGATTCGATCCGGTACGCCGTGAAGTGGCGCGTCTGGCTCTGCATCAGTTGGTCCAGGACGGACGTATTCATCCGGCGCGTATAGAGGAAGTGGTGAGCAAAGTGCGCAAACAAATTGAAGATGAGATTATTGAAACAGGAAAGCGTACTTCCATTGATTTAGGCATTCATGGGTTGCATCCCGAATTGATCCGGTTGATCGGCAAGATGAAATACCGCTCTTCGTATGGACAAAACTTATTGCAACATGCACGTGAAACCGCCAATTTATGTGCTGTGATGGCTACGGAGTTGGGACTGAATGCTAAAAAAGCCCGCCGGGCAGGTTTGTTGCACGATATCGGCAAAGTGCCTGATGATGAGCCGGAAATGCCGCATGCCATATTAGGTATGAAGTTGTGCGAAAAATACAAGGAGAAACCGGATATCTGCAATATGGTTGGCGCACACCACGAGGAGATAGAGATGACAAGTTTATTAGCTCCGATCGTACAGGCATGTGACGCCATATCAGGAGCGCGTCCGGGCGCCCGCCGCGAGATCGTCGAAGCCTATATCAAACGCCTCAACGACCTGGAGCAATTAGCGATGACTTACCCCGGCGTAGTGAAAACGTATGCGATTCAGGCCGGACGCGAACTGCGCGTCATCGTCGGAGCCGACAAGATTGATGATAAAGATACAGAAAGCCTCTCCAACGAAATTGCAAAACGCATTCACGACGAAATGACGTATCCGGGTCAGGTCAAAATAACCGTCATCCGCGAAATGCGAGCGGTCAGTTATGCGAAATAACAAATAATTGATTGATTTAGACACAAAGAAAGGGACTGCCCTTCAAATTCAAGACAGTCCCTCTTCTTCTCTAATCTTGATTGATGGATTACGACAAGGCTGAGATGGCCGATCCGATAAGATTCGGATCTTGCATTTCATTGATGATGGTAATCGTTACGCCTTGAGGTAGCAACGTTTCAAGTGTTGTTGCAACAAGGTTTTTGTAATATGTTTCGTTGTTTTTGTCCTTGCCCCAGAATACACTTCCATCAGCTGCAAGACAAATCTTTTGAATGGAAGGATCCTGTGCGACAAGCACCTGTGCTAATCCGGCAAGCGATGCTGCCACAAGTTTCGCCGAACGGTCATAAATCCACTGTGCTACGTTTACCTGATCTTCCGGTTTGCCGACAGGGTTATTGATAAGGTTGGCTAAGTCTCCACCGTCAAAGTCGTACTTGATCTTCTTGTCAAGGAAAACCGTTTTGAATATTTCTCCCAGATAACCTCCGGAAATTGCTTTTTCGAAAAGTTGGAGACCTTGATTATTCGACATTGCATCGACTAATCTATCTACAATGGTCAAATGAGGCGGCTTGAAGTTACCTGATTCAAGATTAATTGGAATAACCCCCTCTTCTTTACTGTTTAGTTTTTCGATTTTGTCGAGCGGCATTAAACTTGCCATATTGGTACCTGTTCCAACAATTAATCCCATGTATGTGTCAAAGCCTGTTTCGCTAAGCCCTGCAAACAAACATGCAACCGTATCATTGATTACTTTGATATTGGTAAATTGAGTCCGTATGTTTTTGTAGTTGTTCAGATATTTCATCAACGTTTCTCCAACAGGCGTCTCAATCATGTCCCAAATTTCTATTCCTTTCGACCAGCGAAGAAGAATGGCGTCGCCGTTCAATCTTGAAGCTGCAGGGTAGGAAAAACAATAACCAATTTGTGTCACGCTTTCGTCTAAGCTGTCGAGTTCGCAGATTAGCGAAGCCATCGCATTTAATAAATCATCCCCCTTGAAACCAGCCACTTCTTTAGATGAAAGAGGTTTCTTTTTCACTTCAATGATGGACGGTTTGCCGTCTTTAAATTCCACAATAGCCGCCCTGAAATTGGTACCACCCCAATCAAGTGTAAGTACTTTCCCGTCGCCAATGTCTTTTTTGGGCGAAATGTGAGTCGGGATATCCAAAATTTCTGTCCCGTCTTTTTTGAGGCCGTCTTCAATTTTAGCCTGCAAACTGTTTGCAATCACCCTAAGTTGTTCAGTTGTAAGATCAAAAATATTCTCCATGATGCTTTTTTAATAATGATTATATGATAAAATTTTTAATAATGATGTTACTTTATGTGCAAATATATGAATTTTTTGAAACCCTACAAAAGATTTTATTTTTTTATGTACTTTTGTTGCAAATAGCAGATGATGGCGGAAAAGAATGAAACGGGTAAAAAAGGAGAAACGGTTGCATGTTCGTATTTGGAGATATGCGGTTTTTCGATTTTGCATACGAATTGGCGGTATCGTCGTTACGAGCTGGATATTGTCGCTACAAATGGGTGCGAGCTTGTTGTCGTTGAAGTGAAAACCAGGTCAAAGAATTACCTGATTGATCCTGAAAAATCAATTGACAGTTATAAAATCCGTCATATTACAACAGCGGCTGATGCGTATATTCGCAAGTTTAGAATTGATCTGCCCGTACGTTTTGATGTGTTGTGTCTGATTAAAGACGAATCTGTCTACACGGTCGAAAAGCATTTTGAGGATGCGTTTTTTGCACCGGTAAGGTAGAAATCAATTACGAATTTTTCTGCAAACTGAAAACCAAACCGGAATAAGATGAGCGGTAAAGAACCTCAAATCATTTATTTGCCTGAAACGGAATCGACCAATCAATCGTTGCGGGAATTGTCAGACACCGGAGCTTTACCAAACAAAAGTATCCTTTGGGCGGACTACCAAACGAAAGGACGTGGGCAAGTCGGCAATACCTGGGAATCGGAATCAGGAATGAATTTGCTTTGCAGTATCCTTTTTTATCCGGATCATCTTCCGGCCAACCGGTCTTTTGATATTTTGGAAACGGTTTCATTAAGCGTTAAATATACATTAGATAAATATGTGTCGGATATTTCTGTTAAGTGGCCAAACGATATCTATTGGAAACAAAAAAAAATAAGCGGCATATTGATTGAAAACGATCTTTGGGGAAACATGATCTCCCGTTCCATTATTGGAATCGGGATCAATCTGAACCAGTCCGAATTTAAAAGCGAAACGCCCAATCCTGTTTCTTTGCGTTTGATTACCGGCCATATGTACGACCTAAGGGAAATCTTAGGTCAATTACAATCTGAATTTGAATTACTGGAGCAAGAGCTTAAAGGCAAAGGTACAAATAGCCTTCACCAGCGTTATTGTACTGCGCTTTATCGTCGTGAAGGATTTTATCCTTATCAAGATGCGGAAGGACGTTTTGAGGCGCGTATCCATGCAATCGAACCATCCGGCCAATTGATTCTCGAACGTAAAGATGGCAGCTTGTCCAATTATTCCTTCAAAGAAGTTGTTAATCTCTCTGTGTAACCCTGTGCCCTCTGTGTCTCTGTGCTGATAATTATACTCCGACTTTTTTTCAGCACAGAGACACAGAGAACACAAAGTTTCACAGAGAAAAATCTTTTTGTATCTTTGTACGACAAATAAGATGAGAAATGAATAAATACAAACGTATCCTTCTGAAATTAAGTGGTGAATCACTTATGGGAAGTCAACAATACGGTATTGATGAGGTACGTCTGAACGAATATGCCAGCCAAATCAAGGAAATCTCTTCAATGGATGTTGAGATTGGTATTGTCATCGGTGGTGGCAATATTTTTCGGGGGATGAGCGGAGCAACCAAAGGATTTGATCGGGTGAAAGGCGACCAGATGGGGATGCTGGCAACCGTAATCAACAGTCTTGCACTCAATTCCGCTTTGTTGCGTATGGACGTAAAGTCTTCGGTATTAACGGCTATCCGTATGGAACCGATTGGTGAATATTACAACAAATGGCGCGCCATTGAATTGATAAAACAGGGGCATGTAGTGATTATTGCCGGAGGTACGGGGAATCCCTTTTTTACGACCGACACCGCATCGACATTGCGTGCTATTGAAATCGAAGCCGATGTGATGCTGAAAGGAACGCGGGTAGATGGCGTCTATACAGCCAACCCGGAAAAAGATCCTGCCGCCGTCAAATTCGACGAGATCACATTCGATGAAGTCTACCAACGCGATTTAAAAGTGATGGATCTCACGGCAATTACCATGTGCAAGGACAATCATTTACCGTTAATTGTTTTTAATATGGACACAACAGGCAACCTGAAAAAGGTGATAACCGGGGAAAACATCGGAACCATTGTGCGTAATTGAGGTTCAAAGTTCAAGGTTCAAGGTGGGATTTTTGTTAAATCAAAAAAAACAACTAATTTTGTTTCCTGAAAATTCAATAAAAACAAATAAGACATGACAGACATTCAACCTATTCTGAAAAAGGCCGAAGAAAAAATGGCTGATGCGATTGCTTTTTTGGATGAAGAATTAGCCCGAATCCGTGCAGGAAAAGCCAATCCTAAAATTCTGGATGGCGTCAGGGTTCCTTATTACGGGAGCATGGTGCCTTTAGATAATGTAGCATCTATTAATACGCCTGATGCCAAGACATTGTTAATTACACCCTGGGAAAAACCATTGCTCAAAGAAATTGAAAGGGCTATCATGAATTCAAATGTAGGTATTACCCCGGAAAACAATGGTGAAGTCATCAGGTTAGGTATTCCGCCTCTGACCGAAGAACGCCGTCGCATCTTGGCCAAACAGGCTAAACAGGAAACTGAAAACGCAAAAATCAGTATCCGTAATGCACGTCGTGATGCGAACGAAACATTAAAAAAGAGTATCAAAGACGGCGTACCAGAAGATGTAGAGAAAGATGCCGAAACCGAGATGCAAAAAACGCACGACCGGTATATCAAGAAGGTGGATGAACTTTACGTAGCCAAAGAAAAGGAAATCATGACCGTGTAGAGCTATGCACGGGCTTGTTATTAAAAACACGGGGAGTTGGTACGTTGTATGTACGGACGACAGACAACTGATTGATTGCAAGATCAAAGGTAATTTCAGACTGAAGAATATAAAAAGTACAAACCCTGTAGTGATTGGCGACCGGGTAGAAATCGAAATAAATACCGAAGGCACTGCTTTGATCAGGGAAATCGCACCGCGCAGAAACTATATGATTCGCCGCGCCACGAACCTCTCCAAACAATCCCATATCCTGGCGGCAAATATTGATTTGGCCATGTTGATTGTTACGGTTAATTATCCTGTAACCACAACGGTTTTTATTGACCGTTTCGTAGCCACAGCCGAAGCCTATCAGATTCCTGTCCGGATTGTTTTTAACAAGATCGACCGGCTCGACGACGAAGAACTGGAGTATCTGGCCGGATTGATTCATCTTTACACAACAATCGGCTATCCCTGTTCGACGGTATGTGCTTTAACAGGCGAAGGTGTTGAGGAATTAATGCCTTACCTGGTAAACAACGTAACATTGCTTTCCGGACATTCGGGAGTAGGAAAATCGACCCTTATCAACCGGATCCTGCCGGAGGTGAATTTGAAAACAGCCGAAATATCCGAATACCATAAAAAAGGGATGCATACGACGACTTTTTCGGAAATGATTCCGCTTCCCGATGGCGGTTATCTGATTGATACGCCGGGAATCAAAGGATTCGGTACGATTGAAATGGAAGGAGCGGAAGTAGCGCATTATTTTCGGGAGATATTCAGGTTTTCAGCCGGATGCAGGTATTATAACTGTACGCACCGTCAAGAACCGGGATGTGCCGTTTTGGAAGCCGTCAAAAATCATTACATCAGTGAATCGCGCTACAAAAGCTACCTTAATATTCTGGAAGATAAAGAAAGCGGTAAATATCGCAAAGCATACTGAAATTCAATTACGAATTACGAATTTTTCGAAAACTATATAAAAATGAAATATAAGAAAGTAGTAGTAAAGATTGGCAGTAATGTGCTTACCCGTCCTGACGGTGGACTTGATACTACACGCATTTCGGCCATTGTCGATCAGATAGCGGCGTTTCACAAAGCCGGTACGGAGGTGATCATGGTTTCTTCGGGAGCTGTGGCAGCAGGCAGGAGTATTGCAGGCGAAAAGGGAGCAAGGCTTGATCCGGTTGGGCAGAGACAGTTGTTTTCCGCCATCGGTCAGGTGCAGTTGATAAACCGCTATTACGACCTTTTTCGCGAACATGACATCATTTGCGGTCAGGTGCTTACCACCAAGGAGAGTTTTTCGACCCGCGGCCACTACCTCAATCAGCGCAACTGCATGCGCGTGATGCTCGACAGCGGCGTCATACCTGTTGTAAACGAGAACGATACCATATCGGTAACAGAGTTGATGTTTACCGACAACGACGAACTTTCGGGGCTTGTTTCGACCATGATGGGAGCCGAAACGCTTGTCATCCTCAGCAATATAGACGGGATTTTCAATGGCGATCCGTCGTCTCCTGATTCTAAAGTGATCAGGGAGATACATACCCATAGCGAGGATATTTCGACCTATATACAAACCCGCCGTTCACAGTTCGGGCGCGGAGGAATGATAACAAAGAGCCGTATTGCATCAAAATTAGCTGACCAGGGAATTGAGGTAATCATTGCCAACGGCAAGCGCGACGGCATCCTTCTCGACCTGATCGAAGGAAAGGATGTGGTGTGTACGCGTTTTGTGCCTTCTACACATCCTGCTTCGGGCGTAAAGCGCTGGATTGCCCACAGCTATTCTTTTGCAAAAGGCGAGATACATATCAACCGGGGCGCCTACGAAGCATTGCTGCAACCCCGTGCGGTCAGTCTTCTTCCTGTTGGCGTCGAACAAATTGAAGGGGAATTTGAAAAGGATGATATAGCCAGGATTATGTATGATGGGAAACAGATTGGCGTGGGGCGTGTTTCCTGCGATTCGGACAAAGCATGTGCTATGATCGGCAAACGCGGTACTAAACCTATTATTCACTACGATTATTTATATTTGGAACAATGAAACTTATAAACACTTTCGAATCCGCACTCGAGGCGAGCAGGCAGCTCAACCTTATCGACGGAACAAAAATTGACAACGTGCTGCTTAAAGTCGCCGATGCGGCAGAAACCAACGCTGACTACATCCTGACAGAGAATGTCAAAGACCTGACAGCAATGGGCAAAGCAGATCCTATGTATGACAGGCTGTTGCTTACACGTGAACGTATTGCCGACATAGCATCCGACCTTCGTAACGTAGCATCGCTACACTCTCCGCTCGGCGAGATATTGAGTTCGACCGTTCGACCTAACGGCATGAAAATTGATAAGGTACGCGTGCCTTTCGGGGTAATCGGGGTCATATACGAAGCACGTCCGAATGTCAGTTTTGATGTATTCGGACTTTGTTTCAAGACCAAAAACACTTCCCTTTTGAAGGGGGGTACAAATGCACGCCATTCGAACGAAGCAATCGTGAAGATTATTAGGGATGTATTGCTGTTGGAAGGAATCAATCCCGATGTTGTGACGCTTCTTCCCGCCGATCGGGAGGCTACGGCCGAAATGCTCGGAGCGGTGGGATATGTCGATCTTATTATTCCGCGTGGAAGCGGTTCGTTGATCAATTTTGTCAGAGACAATTCCCGTGTGCCCGTGATCGAAACAGGAGCGGGGATATGCCATACCTATTTCGACAAGAGCGGTGATATGGCAAAAGGCGAGGCTATCATTTTTAATGCCAAGACAAGAAGGGTAAGTGTCTGTAATGCACTTGATTGTTTGATCATTCATAGCGAACGATTGGCCGACCTTCCGCTGTTATGCGAACGGCTTGCCACCAAAAACGTTATGATTCAGGCCGACGAGTGTTCATACGACAGTCTCAATGGCCGGTATCCCTCCGAACTATTGCAGAAGGCAGACGCAGAGAGTTTCGGAACGGAATTTTTAGATTATAAAATGGCAATCAAGACAGTAAACAGTATACAAGAAACAATCAAGCATATCACACGTTACATTTCAAAACACAGTGAAACAATCGTTTCGGAGGATCAGGCTGTATTGGATACGTTTGCATCTGCCATTGATGCCGCCTGCGTTTACCTGAATGTATCGACAGCCTTTACCGACGGCGCCCAGTTTGGTATGGGAGCAGAGATAGGAATAAGCACCCAGAAACTACATGCCCGCGGCCCTATGGCATTAGCCGAGTTGACAAGCTATAAATATGTGATCCACGGTAATGGCCAGACAAGACCCAGTTGAGACAAGGATTACTCCCTTTCCGTTTTTAACAATAAAACTGATTTGGTAACCCCTCGAATGATTCCTTATCTGGGGCTAATCTTTCAGTTTCCTGATATTTAATGGAAAAATTATGCCCCTTGCGGATCGGTTATATTTATTTGTTTCGACACACAAGACATAATCCCATCTTGTTTTTCGTTCCAAAGGTGCATGGCACTGCCATTGCAATGTTTGAAATCTTTACAGTTTTTACATAAACCCGTTTTACACCAATTCCGGTTTGAGTTTTCAGATTCAGAACACGTACGCTAATCCTACCCTGTTGGGATAGAGATTAATCTGAAGATAAGGCGAGGACGATTCTGATGAGTAATATTGCCTGTCAAATTCTCTGAGTGCGCGTCTTTGCTTGCCACCTCCCACTGCCAGAATAGGAATACCTGCTCCCATGAAAGCAATACCTCCTACTAATGACAAAGCGCCTACAGCGCCAATCTCATCATCATCCTCCTCAACGGCGACAGCAACAAGGCCGATGCCTAATACAAATGAGCCGATCCCTGTACCTGTAAGTATCCATCCGGCAGTTTTCATTCTTCTTCCTTTACTATATTGTGAATATAATGCAGGATAATTGGATTTCATAACAGTCAGTCTATTTACCGGCTGTAATTGCATTATACCATACGTGTAGTCAAACGGAGTGCCCGCTTGGGAAGTTGTCGATACGGTCTGGTCTGGCGCTGAAGGAGTTGAATCTTCCGCGATAAACATATCCTGTGCAAAACATGCACACGTAATAGCAATGAAACACATTGCCAACAATAAGCGGCTTTTCGGGAAACTACCCATTAAGCGCTTTCCTGATTCTTTGATCATTGAATTGTTCATTTTTTTTATTTTTTATTGTTTTACATATACCCATTTCAGGGCGGTTAATATTTATTCTTATAGATACACATTTTCATAAACTATTTCACCACAAAATTACACAAATAATTGATACATGTCAATCACCCAAAAGGGTGAAAATGCAGTCGGATTCCGAATCACTGAATAATTGATTGCTAAAACCTGTGCCTCGTATCTTTTTTCTCTTCCATCTACTTCCTTCATTGTTAAAAAAATTTTGATGCCCCGTGTCGGGCGCAACTTCTAATTTTCCTGCGCTAATGGCTTTGCAGGGCTTGCCGTTGGTTGTTTTATCTGTGCCGCTCCTCCCCGTTTCATAACGGGGAGGCAATGGTTTGAAGTTTCTAACTTCGTTGTTCTGGGCGTTAAAAACGCTATACCACAACCTCCTCGCTAAGAAACGAGGAGGAGCGGGAGCTTCCGAATCAGGTTCAGGTTGACGTAAGGGAGTTTTCAGAAACGCCCTTAATACAAAAACCCGGCCAGCCAAAGCGGAATCTTGTTTGCAAAGCCTGTTTCAATATCGTCGGCGGCAATATATGCGTTTTCGACATTTTTCAGTTGCGCATGGCTTTTATTTTTTCCGCCAACTTCAAAGACGATCGTTCCGTCGATGGTAAAATCACCGTTTTTGGCCGTATTGACTTTGTGTTTTACGCGCAACTGATTGGCAAAAAAAGTTTCACGCACGTTTCGCGTATTGATATTTTGAAATGCCAATGAATGGATGATATTGGTATTTTCAAGATACACTTTTTGCGGTTTCGCCAATGTTTGAAGGGTTTGATTTAACTCTGTAATACATTGTATTACACCTGCTTTATCCAACAAATAAAGATATTTGACCAGGGCGTTCCTGCCAATTTCTATTGCGGCGCTCAAATTGGAAATATTGGGCGTAAATGGAACCATTTCCGCAATGATGCCAAGCAGCTTTTTGATTTTTAGAATAGTAGCGTATTCGATGTTTTCTATTGCAGGCAAATCCTCGTACAGCGTTTTCTGGACAGACTGCTCAACCTGATTGGGATAAGTCGCGATATTTTCTTTATAATAAGGATAATACCCATATTCCAAATATTTTTTCAGTTCGGGCAGGATTTTGATTTTTGAAGTAATTTCGGAGGCTATTGTACGGTGATCTTTTAATAGACTGCTCAATTCAAAAACCGGCAATTCAATTCCATTTTCATACTTCAAAAATTCTCTAAACGACAGTCCTTTCAGTTCATATACAACCGTTCTGCGCGACAGATCAACACTCGCATTGAAAATTTCGAGCATCGAAGAGCCTGTAAAGACAATATGCAATGCAGGGTAAGAATCGTAGATATTTTTGATTTCTATTGCCCACGACCGATATTTGTGTACTTCGTCCAAAAACAAATGCGTGCCTCCAAGATTATAAAAATCTTCGGCAAGATCCAATAGCGAATGTTTTGTAAACCAGATATTATCCAAACTTGCGTAAAGCGCTTTCGACCTGTCGGGAAAATTCAATTTGATATATTGCAGCAAAAGTGTCGTTTTGCCCGTACCTTTCGCCCCGGTTATACCTGTTAACCGGTTATCCCACGCTACATTATTATACAGATAACGGATAAAGTCAGTATTTACATGTTGCACAAGTCTGTCGGAAGTGGTAATTAGAGATTCCATTTTTTGTCAAAATTGATATTTTAAAATATCGGCAAAGGTAATGTTTTTTCTTTTTCCGCACAATCAAATGCTGTTTTTCTTATGGTCTTATTCGAATGAAGAATAGAGGACATCCCCCCTACCCCCCTTCAAAGAGGGAATGAAGAATTGGTTGTTAATCTTCAACAAATACGTATGCACGGTATCTTGTCGCAGGGGTCACAGGACATAAGGAAAGGTAACCGGAACGGATTTTATTGTCGGCGATTTGCAGGGGGTGTGTTTCTTGCATTTGAAGATGGGTATGATAGGCGCTGCTTTCAGTCTTGTCATAAGCGATCACTAATTGTCCCTGCGAGGACGGATGAACCAAACGGCGGCTTAATTGCAGGGCAACCAATCCCATCGTATGACGTACGTTCATCTCAATAAAGGGATGTACGGCAAACGAATGATCTTTACGGTATACGAGCATGTCCACTCCCAGATAGCCCCGGTATGCGAAACCCGCTACTTCGGTCAGTATCGAAATGACTGCTTTCCGTATGTCGTGAAGATGCGACACGGGTATGAACCGGGTGACTTGCTGTTCTAAAAAAGACTGACTTCCCAGCATATTACCGGAATAAGCGCCGTTGGATAATGTTTCGAAAACCGATAATCCTTCAAACCGGATATGTCCGCAGCCATCGGAAAAAAATTCCATGGCAAAGTCGCATACTTTATCTAACGCCGGTTCGATGCTGACGACACCTTGTTTTTTGAACGAACCTTCTATCCAGCGGGAGGCTTGCAGGTCTAATTCGCGGGCTTGTATCCGGTATAAACCTCTTCCGGAACAGGAATAAGGTGTTTTCAGCATATAAGGAGGAGGATATTCTGCCATAAACAGGCGGATATCGTTGAGGGTTGAACAAAAACGGGGGAGCACAAGGGATTCAAAAGCGCCGGACAGGAGCGGCCGTATTTTCGATAGACATTCGCATGCGGTTTGCCTTCCTGTCAGATGTGTATAGACTTCTTTCCATGGGGGAATGATAAACCGGTCGTCCTGTTTCCGAAATGTTTCAAAGAGGTGAATGCTGTGGGGTGAAAGTCCCCATGGAGATGTTTCGATCGGGGTGGAAAGATTCAGTTGTGCTAATTCGAAGGGTCGGATGGGGAGTGCAGCAGGACGGATACCGAGAGGAAGGGACAATAAAAAACGAAACGTTTCGTCCGTTTCGTTCATAATAACATAGTCACCTTCTCCTCCATACCATGCCGACAGTAATGCCAGGTCGGCCATCATCTTACAGACAGAAACAGGAGGGGTATAGTGAGGTCGACCTGTCCGGACGGCCTCTTCGTGTCCGGGATTAAAAAGATGAATTTTCCTATTCGAGATTTTCATCGATCGCATCAATTTTCTTTACGATCAATTCCATTTCGTTTTTCAGTCGTTCGATGCGATTCTCCATTTCTTTCAACATGGCGCCTCCGCCCTTTGAAGACACATTGAAGAAACCTACATTATTTTCGAAAGTCTGTAATTCCTGTTTCATTCGTTCATACATTCGCATCAGTTTCTCACGTTCGCTATGGAGTTTGCCCTTATTTTGTCCGCCGCCTGAGATTTCGGTCAAAATGTTCCGGTATTGCTGCATTTTACGATCTGACTGCGCCACATTCAAGCGATCATATTGTTTGTCGACAGTTTCACGGAATGTTTTGTATATCTTGTCTTTCTCTTTGAACGGTACATGCCCGACCGTATTCCATTCTGCAATCAACAGTTTCAAGGCAGTAAGCGCTTCGCTATTCGACAATTTTTCGTCGATTGTTTTGATCTTTTGAATGAGTAATTTTTTGGTAGCCAGATTGGTCGATTCTTTCGATTTCTGAGAATTGGATGTTTTGTTCTTCTGTTCAAAGAAATAATCACAGGTGGTGATAAATTGTTTCCACAACACATCGGAATATTTACGCGACACAGGCCCGATTTTTTTCCATTCATTCTGTAAATCCATGATTTCTTTGGTCGCTTCTTTCCAATCCGTACGTTCTTTCAGCGCTTCGGCTTTTTCGATCAATTGACGTCGCAGTAGAAGGTTTTTTTCCATTTCCTTTTTCAAGGATTTATAGAAAGCGCCTTTTTTATTGAAATAGTGGTCGCAGGCTTTGCGGAAACGATCATATATTTTATTGCTATGTTTCCTGGTAGCAAAACCAATGGATTGCCATTTTTTTTGCGCATCAAGGACTTCCTGTGTTTTCTTTTCCCAGTCGTTGAATGACCGTAATGATTCATAATCAATCGACTCTATTTTTTCGCAGAGCGCTGTTTTTTCTTTCAGGTTTTCTTCTTCTTTTTCTTTCAGCGAGTCAAAATATGTCTGGTGTTTTTTGGTGATCACCGCAGATGCTCCTTTGAAACGCGCCCATAAACCTTCACGTACATCACGTGCTACCGGGCCTATCTCACGCCATTGCATGAAAAGTTTCTGCGACTGGTAGTAAGCTGATATGGCATCGGGTTCGTCGGCCAATCGTTCGACGGCTTCGCAAAGTATTGTTTTCAGTTCGAGGTTCTTTTTGAAATCGTAATCACGAAACTGGTTGTTTATTTTCACCAAATCGTAAAACTTTTCGCTCTGGATCTGATAATTTCGCCAGAGTTCCTTAGCGTGTTCCTGGGGTACCGGATGGTATTCTTTCCATCGTTGCTGGATTTCTTTAAACTCATTGTACCGTTTATTGAAATCGTCCTGGCTTTCTACCAACGCTTGCATCCGGTCGATCAAGCGGAGTTTTTTGACGTAATTTTCTTCTTTCCTTGTTTCATCGCTTTCGAGCAACAACGCTTTTTTCTGTTTATAGAGTGATAATAACTCTCTCAGTTCAGTATCAAGATCATCTTCCGGAACCCGGAAAGTGGTTGCATCACCTCCATTTTCAATAAAGACTTTTCTTAATTCATCGTTTTCAGCTTTCGTGATCCGGTAGTATGATTGTTTCAACTTGTCTACTTGTTCGCGGGTAGAGTGATCGACATTGGTTAAGAGTTGTCTCAATTCGTCTAATATGTCTTGTTTGCTGATCATACTGATAGCGCCTACCTCAATCGCTTCTTGTAAATCTCCACAGTAATTATCGGGTGTTGTCGGTATTTCTTCCATCAACTGTTCTGATTCCATCGCCATTTCTTCATCGGTAACAGAAAATTCCTGCAAAGGGTCGGTTTGGGGGCTTCCCAATACTGCATCTTCCAATCCTTGCAGCCTTTCAGCTATCATGTCTTCTTCGGTTTCAGTCGTTTCCGGTTCCTCTGTTTCCGGTTCCTCTGTTTCCGGCTCCTCTGTTTCTGGTTCCTCTGTTTCCGGTTCCTCTGTTTCCGGCTCCTCTGTTTCTGGTTCCTCTGTTTCCGGCTCCTCTGTTTCCGGTTCCTCTGTTTCTGGTTCCTCTGTTTCCGGTTCCTCTGTTTCTGTTGTTTCCGGTTCCCCGATTTCCCCAATTTCCCCGATTTCCTCGACTTCCTCGACTTCCTCGACTTCCTCAATTTCCTTGATTTCCCCGATTTCATCGATTTTCTCAATTTCCCCGATCTCTTCTTCCTCTATCTGATCGTCGAAAGGCGGATCAATCACTTGTTGCTGAACTGTATCTTCTTCAACAATCTGTATTGTTGTTTCTTCCGGATGTATCTCCGTTGACTGGGTGTCCTCTGAATAAGCAATTGCCTTTATTTCTTCTGTTTCGCTCATCGTCAGGTTTGTTTCTGTATCCTTCATAATTCAATGACATTTATTGAGGTATATTTCCTCCGAACCGGCAAAGAAAGTAATTTTTTTCGTATTTATAGTATTTTAAGACAGAAAAAAAATCAAATTTGTAAATTTAAGTGCAGTTATTGGGCCAACGACACCCGCATGCTTATGCCATAGCTGGAATTGGAGGTCGGGAAAGCAGTGCTTGACACCAAAGGTTGATTCACTTGCAAATCGTAAAAAGCCCTCAAAGTAAATGATTTACTGAATGCGTAATCGGCTGAAAACTGTATATTTCTTGTTTTGGCTCCTTGTGTCATTTGGGTATAGCCATCATCGATCTTCCGGATCAGGGATTGATTACTGCGGTTGGTAATATTTAGCTGTACGGTCAAATCATTGCTGAAATCTGCTTTTTGTTTCATCCGTAACACTTTATTAAAGTCCGCATATTTATATCCCAAACTCAGGGTGAATTCGTCTGTAAATGTTTCGATGATTTGATAGGAAGCTGAATTAAGATTCAGATTGCGTGTTTTTGCAATTTTAGTGCCCATTGTCACATTATTAAGGAAGGTAGCGTCAATTCCAAATAATGGATTGAACGACTCCATAATGTTGACGGATGGTATTTCGAAAGCAGACGCTGGAAGCGGATTTCCTGTAAGCACATCGCGAACAAAGCCTAAGCCATCGTCTGCATTGACCCAGTTGAGATACGAACTATAGGATCCCACGCTATAGGTGCATCGGTACATATGCCTTACTGTCACGGATCTGAAGTGTTTTTTGATGATCGGGAGCTGGATCAGGCCATCGTATGTGATTGTCCAATTTGGCAACAAACTTGTAATAGCAGGAAAAGCGGTAAGCCCGATTTTATTTACATTTCTTCCTGTATAAGCGGCTAAGAATGCAGGAATCAGTACATCCGACGAATTTTCCCTGACGCCGCCATATTGTGCCGGATTGTATGCACCCAGATTAGTCCCTTGCAAAAACCCATGATTGGGATAGTTTGAACGGCTGTATTGGTTTTCTAAACGAGAGGCAATGATCGCCCTGTTTTCTAAGAATGAGTTGAAAGGTTTGGATACAAAACCGTTGTTCACATTTCCCGAACTTGAAAACAAGCTGCTGAGGGCGACGGTAGTCATCGTAAATTGTCCTCCAAAGGTAGTTGGCATTCCCGGATACATAAATTGTATGTCGGTATTTCGCGAATCGACATGATTGGCTGTCAGGTCTATTTTTAACCCGACGGCAGGTTCTACTGTCGCTGTAGCGGTAAATGATTTCGAACTGTTAATCATCGCAGGCAAAATATTTCCGAAAAATTCCTCCCCGTTGTTATTTTTTTGGACAAGCATCCATTGTTTATCCACTGCTTCCGTCACATAACTTTCGCGCACATCACCGAATGCAAATCCCCATCCGGGAGCGTTTCCAAAAGGCGTACCTGCCTGCCCTAACCAATTCCCTATCGTTGGAAGAAAACCGGGCAACATCGTACCATCTGAAACAGTATATTGAATGTTGACCCTGCGAAGCATCATAAGAAAGCGGCTGCTGTATTCAGCAAGTTTATTAAAGAAATTTTCTGTGGGTGGCGGGCCTGGCGTGATCGTCACTCTTATTTGGATAGAATCCTGGTTCAGAATGCGGATACGGGCAAAATCAAGTTCTTGATACCGTATGCGATAAACGGCGTTGCTCGAATCGACCCGGGCTGTAACGCGAACCCGTTGAGAGGCTAACCGGTGGGTAACGATCACTCCGCTGTCAGGACTCAGTTCGATTATCTCTTCAAATCGGGCGCTTTGTCTTTGCGCTGGGCGTTGTGTGCGATTCGTGTTAGTGGGAGTATTGTATTTCTGGTTTACGTTTCTCAGGTATTGACTTTTATTATATAATGTCTGCATATTCAAACCAACATTCATATTGATCTGCCGCTGGTTTCTGATGGTATTTCCGATTTCAACCTCGGAGTCAATATAAGCGCCACGTTCCCAGTTATATACTGCATTGTATGTTGTGTTGGCAGTGACCCATTCCAATACCGGAATATGTTGGAAAGGAAACATATATGTTACATTGAACATCTGGTCATAAGCCAACGGAGCGCCCAGATCTGCAATACTTTTAAGTACCTCTTGTTTCCATACCTGGTAGCCGTCGGGATTCAGTTGTTTGTTGACCTGTTCGTAGGGTTCTTCGATTCGCGCCTGTGTATTGGACGAAAAATCTATGTTCAAGGTATTCAACGGACTCCATCGGACATTGAAAGCACGATCCCAATAGAATAATTGGCTAAACGTTGGAGCGATCTTCGTATTTGTATTCATGTTTTCCAGGTTACGCAATTGCATTTCGTAATAATTACGCATCACGGAGGTTTGGAAACTGATAGAAGAAGGCAAATAATTGAAAGATAATTGTTTGATGTATTTGGTATATCCGTTGTTAGTTTCTAATTTAGCGAAGGGTGCAAACGGTTTTGCATAAGGGGTATAGTTATATGTTAAGTTCCCCTGGTAACGCTTTGTCGTTTCATATTCGGTTTCCGGATTGGTGCGTTTATTTTCGCTATAAGCGTATGATATGGTAAAGTTGGCCGGATCGTAGGGCATTGGGTTTTTACTTCGGATATCTGCTCTCACATTATTGAAAGCCACACTTTTGATGATCGTCTGATCCTGCGAAAAGCTTTTGATCGAATCCTTTTCCGCTCTTGTTTCGACGGCATCCAGGGCATCTTGCAGCAAGATGTCCTGGTCGAGCGGATTATATTGGGGCGATGTTGTTTCTTTCGAATAGGCATAATACAAAGGAAGATTCACCTTTGCTTTTTCAGGGAAAAATTTACCTAACTGGATAGATGTAGAAACGGCATACTGGGCAAAATCGTTCAGGTTTCGTTCGTTGACGGATTGGTCTAATCCTCCGAAACCAACTGTTTCGATGCGTCCGCTTGCATTGACGGTACCCAGATCGGACAGGGCGATATTCAGGTTTCCGTTGGCAGCCCATCCGCCTTGCTCGTCGAAATCGGTCAGGCGTAGTTCGTTGATCCATACTTCGCCACTCTGCATGTCTCTCGAATTGTTGCGGACGCCGATCATGATGGTTTTTACTTCGGCTAAACTGGGATTACCGATCACACTGATTTTGTTTTGTCGGTTGTCGGGGTCATAGTCCGTAAATACCGTATTATAATTCACTCCCGACTGCCCTTCCCGTCTGGCGCGATTTCGTTTAGTCTTCAGGTCGGTAAGCACTTCGAGCCTGAAATTAAGCATATTGTTTGCCGGCCAGACTGTTTCGCGACCTCGTTGGTCGTCTTGATATACGCCTGGTGGAGTTAATTCTAATGGGACTTCATATTCGTAATAGTTGTTTTTATAATCGGTGCCCAGACGCATAAATACGGAAAAATCGCCATTTCGCAAGTCGGTTTCCGTTTCCGAGATGGATCGTTCGGCATGGACAAATAATTGCAGGCGTTTGTAACGACGCAGATCATAAAAAGTTGTTTTATAGATTGCTCTTGCATCCTGAGAGCCTAAGTAAGATAGTTTCAGCGAGAGCGCCTGTTCGTTTTGTTGAACGATTTGGGTCTGGCTGGGGTCAATCATGCGGGTAACGCCCGGAGGAAGCACATAGTTGACCGGTTGCCGGTCGCCGTTTTCTTCAATATTGACGGATGTGACATCCAATCTGCCGCCGGAAGGAACGGCATTGGGAGCGGCCAGACTTTGTGTATAGGTACGCCACTCGCCCCGAACAAGGGAAAAAGTCCCGAAACGGAGAATCGTCGTTTCCTTAAAACCTGTCATATATACCCGCATAAACCGGATGGTTTTAAAATCCTGTATATTCCCGATTTTGCGTTCGTATTCTTTGACGGGGATTTTAAAAAGATACCAGTTGACTTCACTTTGTTCCCCATTCATCAACCTTACGTTTACAGTACGCCGATTGATGATATAGTTCTGTCCTTCAACCAGGTCTCCGGGACGAAGTGAAACCTTGTATTCATAATATCGCTCGTTCTCGTTCAGCGTGTTATCCTGATTGATATCTTCGACGTCGGGCACCATCCTGGCTGATATATCATATCTTTCGGGTGAATCGTCCGAAGCCGTCGAATTGCCATTTGTGCCGTTGTAATATTTGTAGCGATCAAGAATTCCCAATTGTTCCCTGTCGTAATCCGAACCCCTGAAATAATGGAATTTATCACCCGAAGGATTAAAGAATGGCGATAACTCCAGCGGGTCGTTTCTCATTTGGTTCAACGTTGCAGGAGACAGTCTTTGCTCAAGTTCGGCTAAATAGTTTGCGTAAGCAGGGAACGTCATTTCATCGCTTGAAGAAAGGCCATTGAGTCCGACATCCTGAAAGTTTCTTGCTCCGGGCGTATTGTCAAACGCATAGACCGTACTTTGTTGACGGGGAACTCTGCCCCAGACCGTCGTTTCAACCAATTCGTCCAAGTTTGGCGGATTTTCGACGGTTGGAAGTCCGTTTTCAAAAAATTTCTTTTCATCTTTAAGGATATCTTCTGAAACATCTCCCAGATTAAAGTATAAATCGCCGCCCGTGGTTGTTTCTCGGTTATAGATAAACGGGTCCATCATCCAAAATTCGATATATTCGACATTGGCTACTTCAAAATCGCTTTGCTCAATTCTGCGCATCATTCCTCCCCAGCGTTGTTCGGGATTCCCCAGCGTGCCGTCCGGATTGATATGGGTTGCATCAAGATTATAAGGGCCTCTTTCGTTTGGATAGTAGGCTAAGTTGAGGACAGTGAGCGTACTGTTTTCATTATAGGTCAAATCTCTTTTAGGAAATAACTCCGTATAATCAACGGCGCGGACGTAGTGATTGGATAAATCGTCGGCAGACATGTAGGAAGGCCGTAATGAAGAATTGCGTCGCGTGAAGATCCCGTCGATATAATACCAGGCAAATAATGCACGGTTTTTGCCGTAGTCAATATCGTTTACCAATACAGCCTCCGGAAAGCGGGGCGGTTCGTTATGATTATTATCTTTATCATCCGGCACGCTGGCAAGCGCCCAGGGATATGGATTCAACAGGTCGAAACTGCCTTGCGTAAATTCAAAGTCATCCAAATAGGAATATCTTCCTGTATACCTGTTTTCGTAATGCCCTGCAATCAAATGGGCAAATTCGGCATTGAAATTGATCCGGCTAGGCTGCGTCAGATCTAAGAGCGGGATTTTATCTACCAGATTGGTAAGCAACTGGCTTTCGCCGGTATAAGAAATATTGGCGCCCCATAATGTGTTTTTAATGGATTCATCTCCAAAGGTTATTTTTGTTGTTACCGGCATTTCGGAAAGGTGCATGATGGTGGCTCCCATAATCAAATTCTTTGAGAACTCATAACCCAGGTCTATCCCCATCATCGTTTTCCTGCTCATATTAAAAACAGTACGATTTTCAAGCCTGACATTGACCGGAGCGCCGCTTGCAATGATGCTTTCGTTCAGGATAGTCACATAACCTGAGGTATAATCGACCGAATAATCAACATTCTCTTGCAGTGTAGCTCCTCCGGCTGTTACCACCACCGATCCACGCGGTATATTTGTTGCGCCTAAATTTATTTCGTTAGCCGACGACGCCCTGTATTCGCCCCGAAGGATAAACTTATTTTTTTCCGCCGTTTGTTGGGCGATGGTTTTTGTGGAGTCGTATAACTCCTGAAATACATATTTGTCAGCGATGGCATCATTCCCTATCATTTTACGCAGATGCGATCCGAAAGGCTCAATCACAGGGAAAACCACTCTTCCGGTGGCAGATAGAATGGTTGCATCTTCGATAAAATCGAAAAAACCGTCGGGATGGGGTTCGTTGTTCGTATCCAAACGGTCTAAGTTCATCACTCTCAGCAGGATTTCATTGGCGATGCTGCCGTCCGGAATGTAATTGATATAGGTACCGATGGTGTCGCTTTGAAACAGGATGTCCAAACGAAACCTGTCTTTCTGTATCGCATAGGCATTCAGCGAATAAATGTTTTTCATCATCAAATCCCAGACCGGCATGGCAGGCGACGAACTGGTGCCTTTCAGCAGTTTGACATACAGACAGTCGTTCGGTCGTTCCGTATTATCGGTCGAAAATTCGCCGACCTGATACACCTGTCCGTTGTATGTATATTCGTAGGCTACACCCAACACTTCATCGGGTTGCAGCCTGGCCTGTAAGGAGATGTATCCTAATTGTCTGTTAAACGAATATTCGGCATTTTCGAGGCGACGGGCGCTTTCTACTTTTTCATAATCAAGTCCTCCCGTCATAAAATCCCTGAACGCCTGATTCACTTTGCTTATATCGCGTGCATCTCTGTAATTATCTAATGTTTGATATAGCGTATTGGCATCGTTGTAAGGTATTTTCATCATCCCTGACGGCGCAAATTGAGGATTGGAGATGCGGTCGTTTTCTCCTAAATCGGTAAAGGCAACGATATTGCGCGACTGTTCGTATCTCCCGCGTTTATTGGTTACCCATACTTCGATACGGTTGATTGTGACGGCCGATGAGTAATAAGGCAGTTTTGACATCGCCTGATCGTACTGGTCGCGGAAATAGAAATTCAGAAAGAAGTGCTGGTTTTCGTCATACTGGTCGACGCTCAATTCAAAATCCTTGGTTTGCACCCCTCCTTTCGTGGAAACCGTCCGGCTCTGCGACTCCTGCTGCGCCAACAAAGCGTTAACCCGTAACTTCCCAAACTGCAAATCGGTCTTGATACCAAACAAGGCAACTCCGCCCCGTATGAGTGAATTGCCTGTATTGAGGCTTACATTACCGGCTTCGAGGTTTTTGATGATTTCATCTTCCTCACCGGCATATCTCAAACTAATGCGGGAAGCGTCAAAGTCGAATGTAGCCCGTGTATTATAAGTCAACCCGAAATTCACTTTGGTACCTACGCTGGCATTCATAGTTAATTGGATGTTGTTATCGAAGTTGAAAAACGTACGACTCCGCGAACGTTCGGGCAGTGAAGGATTTTTGGTGCTTGATGATTTTAATCCCAACGTCATTTCACCGGTACCCCGCGAGTTGATACGTACACCCCCGGGACCAAATATCCTGTCGGCGGCATCCATATTAAACTGCATATCCATAAGATTAAATCCCCCATTCGCTTGGTTTCTGAAGTTCTCTTCATTTTTCTGACGGTAATAGGCGCGCATGGATTCCTGCATACTGTAATCCTGATATTCTTCAGGGGTTAATAAAAGAGGCGTTTCGATTTCCATATCCCCGATCTTCGTACGGATCACATACATGCCGGTATGCAGGTCGTATTCGATCGTCCGAGTCAGGTTTTCGGGATCGCGCAAATCAGCAGGAGAAGCAGGCGAGGCCGGCGTTCTTCCCGTCAGGTCCTCATATCCCTGTGGAACGGTTCTGGAAACGGGAAAACGCGGAATGGTGTCATTCGACTCGTTTATTTGTCCGAACGAGTTGAAATGAATACAACATAACGTTATCAACAACCATATAGTATGTTTGAATTTTCTTTTCATCAAAGCATTTTAAGCGCTGTCTTAATGATTTGCTCCACTTTTGTTTCGGTCGTTCTTTTCAGAATGGTATCAACCGCTTTTTGCGAAGTTGCCTTCTGAAATCCAAGCATCACTAAAGCTGCAACGGCTTCTTCGGCCACTTCCGAACGTGCAGAAGAAACTGTTTGCATCGTTTTCCCTTCGATTGGTTTGACCTTGTTTTTCAGATCGACAATGATACGTTGTGCTGTTTTAGAACCGATTCCTTTGATCATCACCAAACTTTTTTCGTCGCCTGAGGCGATGATCTGGATCAATTCGGATGGAAATGCAGACGATAAAACCGTACGCGCAGTATTGGGTCCGACTCCGGAAACAGAAGTCAGCAGGAGAAACAACTCGCGTTCTTCTTTTGTTGCAAAGCCATATAACAGATAGGCGTCTTCCCTGATGATCTCATGGATATAAACGATTCCGGCCGGTTGATCCCGAAAAACGCCATACGTGGTCAATGAAATATGGGTTTCGTAGCCGATACCGCCACATTCTACTATCATTCGTGCAGGTGAAAGTTCCTTGATTTCGCCCTTAATATATTCAATCATCCCTCAGTTATAAAAACAGTTTCCTATTATAACGTAGAAAAACGGGAAAGCGTATATTATCAATGGAAAATTGACAGTTGATAATTCAAAATTTAAGGTTCAAGATTCAAAATCCCCCTTTCCCCTTTTGAAGGGGGCAGGGGGATGTCGAGCGTTCAAGATTTAATGTTGTGGTCACGCCCTTACAACATTAATTCGTAATTCCTGATTATCAATTATTCACCTTGATGACGTTTTTTCCGTCGGTAACGATGTATACGCCGCGTCCGGGCAGGGCGACATCGGCGTTATCCGACGACGCTACGCCCTGGTATACCAATGTGCCAACGATATTGTAGACGTTCCATCCAGCGCCGACGGTCAGTCCGTTTACATGCAATACACCACTTGCAGCGTATGCCTTCAGGCCAATGTCGGCTTGAGGGGTATGAATGCCTGTGGCCAATGTAAATGTAGCCTTGACGGTTACAACATGCGGGGGCATCAGGAAGGTACGGATATCGCCATCGCCTGTGAGGGGAACAGGGGTAATAACATATTCGGTATGGAATGCCGTGATCTCATCTAACTGATACCCTGCATCGGGCAGGATGGTCAGTGTAACGGTTTCATTGGTTGCTGCATACAGTCTATCGGATACGATCCGGCCATTTGTCGCACCGTCAATAGTAATTAAGCGGACGATCCGGGTATAAGGTGTTGACGTCATTACACACGTCAGGTTCAACACACGGATATAGGAGCATTTCGTCAGCGTGACGGTAAATCTGAAACTGCCGTTTGTATTGGCCACAGGGGGGATAATTCTACTTATCGTAATGTCGGAATAAGCTACTGTTATACTATTCTCGTCAATCAGGTTATTGATTTGTTCGATTAGTCTAGTCTTAAGTCTTTCGGATGTGTAGGATACCTGTTCGACTACGCTCCATTCGGTCTCTTCGAAGAGTCGCTGTGCATCTTCGATTGCCTGTTTATCGCCAGCAGCACAGAATTCGGCAGTTACTATCACCCTGTTGGCGGGCATCACGAAAGTGGTGGATACACTGTTGGCATTGGCTAAATTGACTTCGGGAACGGTCGTCCATCTCGAAAACTCAAGGCCTGCAGGCGGCGTACCTGCATGGATGGTTACGATTTCTCCTTCATGATAGTGACCGTCGCCCATGGCGCCTGTCCCGACGCTCGAAACAATCACCACGTAGAGATTTTCGAACTCGGCAATTACCGTCACATCGTTGGCAGGCATCACAAACGATGTTGCCCGAGCGCTGGGGAGAGCAAAGACGACGCCGGAGCTTGTTGTTTGCCAGTCTAAGAACTGATGATCAGTATCCGGATCAGCGCCTGCATCTATATTCACCACTTCACCCGGCAGGTAGCTACCGCCTCCCGATGAGCCTAATCCGGCGCTCACGACCGTTACCGTGAAGAGTTCTTTGAATACAGCGGTTATCGCCACTGAGTTGGCAGGCATCACGAAGGATGTTGCCCGATCGCCGGGGAGAGCAAAGACGACGCCGGGGCTCGTTGTTGTCCAGCCTACAAACCGATACCCCGCAGGATCTGCTCCTGCGTCGATGTTAATCACGTCTCCTTCTCCGTAAAAGCCTCCACCTGTAGCGCCTGTTCCGTCGCTTTCGACCTCTACTAAGTAAACTGTTGTTTCATAAGCCCCCATATCTATCGCAACGCCGGAGAGGCGCAGGTTGCCTGCAAGGTCGGTTGCATCCGTGAAGTCTAAAATTCCGCGAGCAGTTAAGAATAAGCCGTTGTTGCCTGCCTCGATGGCGGGACTGCCCGGTTTCAGGTGGTAGTCGCCGGCGGTAGTAGGTGCGAGTGTCGAGGCAACAGGTGCAAGAAATTCAGGATCGATATCGATATTACCGCCGCCGCTGATGCCACTGCCCCCCACTAACGAATAACTGTATATCGGCGCTGAACCGTTGACATCAGATACATTGTCGTCTGTGAATGCCGTATTTCCCCAAATAATGGTGTTACGGATGCCGGGCGAAGCGTTGTCGTTAAACATTCCGCCACCGTTTCCTGAGCTTGCGTTGTTTCCGCTGATGGTTACATTGGTAAGTAGGAGTGAAGAAGTATCATTATACATTCCGCCTCCGCCGACCGAGCCTGACACGTTGTTGCCGCTAATGATTCCATTGAATAACATGGGCGAAGAATGATTGAGGTACAATCCTCCTCCCCGATTAGCTGCGCTGTTTCCACTAAATGTTACGTGTGTGATCGTAGGCGAAGAATAAACATGAACCATTCCTCCACCAAAGTCGCTTTCGATCGTCTCACCATTCACTGTAATCGTGGAACTGCCATCAGCGTTTCCGCCGGAGATGGTGAATCCGTCCACCAACGTATTGGAGTTTAACGAAATACCCACTCCGATCACTACATGATATGCGTTTCCGCCCATAGTTCCGTCACCGTCAATATCTCCCGAAAGGATGGTTTCACCGTTCCGCCCCGTTGTGCCAAATGCAGGAGCGTATTGCAATACACCCGCACCTGAATTGGGTAAATCGTTAGGTACAAATCCGCCATAAATCTTCACTTCAGGCACAAGTACAAAAGCGTTATCGCGTCCGGCGTCAGAAACATCGAATACCTGACCTGTTAAGTCGTAGCCGTCGGCAGTGTGCATCGGATAGTACGTTCCCTCGGCTACCCATATCTGTGTGATAAGAGCGCCGGACATTGCCGCCTGGAGCAGCGGGTCGGCAAGGTTGGGGTATGCTTGAGCCCACGATGAACCGTCTCCCGATTTGGTATGATCAACGTAAACAATGCCGTTGGCATCAGGATAGATAGGATATATTATTTGTACGTCGAGAGGGAAAAATCCTGTGTTTGTTCCGTTAGCATAAGCGATTCCATTGGCTGTGCCGACTTTTTGCCATGTCGTCGTTGCACTAACCGGCGATTGTGTTAAGTCCGTCGATGATGTAGCGTAATAAGTCGGATTTGGGCCTGCCGTACTTTGATCCCATGCGACAAGTACGCCGTTGGTAACCGTCGGCGTTCTGTTCGTAACATTATTAGTAATAGTTGTTCCGGACATTCCTCCTGTTATACCGGTTCCATAAGCAAAAACAAAACCGCCGTCAACAGCGATAGAAGAAGTTGCGTTGTCATTGCGAATCGCATAACCTGTTGTAGCCATAACAACTCCACCGTTGATCTCCACCGTTCCTCCCGCATTGATGGTATGGACGGCTTTCCCTGTTGTTGCCGAAACCGTTCCCCCGTTTACCACGATTTTAGCATAACAGCTGATAGCGGAGCCGCCTACTGCGTTACTCGGCAGGCCTCCTGTTGTCGAAACCGTTCCACCGTATATCGTAACGGTAGAGTTTGTTCCTACCGCATCAATTGCTACGCCGCCATTTTGGGCGCTTATCACGGCATTGCCATTAATTTCAACATCACCGGATGACATAATAGCATAACCGCCGTCCGCATTTGCCAGTACTTTACTGTTGCCTTTCACAATCACATTTAATCCGTTGTTGAGGCTTGGGTCCACTCCTACTACATAAATAACCGCCTGTACAGGAGCTGTGCTATTGCTCGAAACCGTTGCGTCTTCTACCACAACAGTGACGCCGGCGCCGGTTGCATGAATCGCAGAAGTGGCGCCTTCAGCTATCACCGTACTGTTGCCGCTGACATGGATTGAAGTGTTGCTGGTGTTGGGGGTGGTGATACCCGCCCCATCATTGATAGCGTTTCCGTTTGTATAGGAAATCACCGAACCGCCATTATCAACATTGATTACAGCGTTCAGCATATCGTTGTTGACCTGTATGGCCGCATTCGTATTGTTTGACTTGCTTTCGACCGTACCTCCGTTTACATTGACGGCAACATTTGAGGCGGCAATAAGGATGGCATAACCCCCTGCCCCACTGCCACCGTTTCTGTCGGAAGAAACGATACCGCCGTTATCCACCGTGACAGTAATGCCAGCGCCTGTAATGTTAAGCGCTGTGCCTCTATTTGTGTGGATGACAGAGCCGCCGGATGTTACCTCAAAGACGCCTACACCCTGCAAGGTGATCAACGGAGTAGCCGTAGTCGTAGCAAAGGTAGAGGCATTGGCATATTCCAAACCCCAAAC
>Ga0099364_10002062_pt1 | contig 32343 bp, 17 predicted proteins | sample TergutTh196P3_FD_73070 | JGI IMG/M metagenome (GOLD analysis project Ga0099364, IMG submission 73070) | Microcerotermes parvus P3 segment gut microbial communities from Pointe-Noire, Republic of the Congo - Th196 P3 | ecosystem: Host-associated > Arthropoda: Insects > Digestive system > Gut ... | reverse complement strand
TTTCCCCCCCCCCAAAAAAACATAAAATACCCCCCAAAAAAAAAAAAATTTAAAAATTTAAAAAAAAAAACCCCCCCCCCCCCCCCCCAGAAATAATTCTGATAAATACATTTTATATAATAACGCTCTCTGTAATAACACTCGTAATATACTCTCAATTTTACCAGGCAAATCTTAATAGGCAATTTTTGCCAGATTGGTCTGGAGAAAATAAATTTTTTGGAGGAAGAAGATGAGAATGAAAAGAATTGGATTGATTCTACTTGTCTTTGCGGTAATTGCTAGTTTTTTGGGCTGTCCTGAAACAAGGAATAGGACCCCAAAATTCACAGTAACTTTTGACATTAACGGCGGAACAGGAGAGATTCCAACCGCTCAGACCGTGGACAGAGGTTCCAGTATAACGCTTCCCGCTGGTACTGGTATGTCCAAAAGCGGCTTTACTTTTGACGGCTGGAATACAAGCGCTGAAGGTACAGGAACCAATTACAATGCAGGTGATGAATATACTGTTTCCGAAAATATCAGACTATACGCCAAATGGATTGTTGTTGGAACTCCAATGACCATTACATTTAATATTAATGGCGGAACAGGAACTGCCCCATCTGAAATGACAAGAAATTCCGGCACCAGTATAATACTTCCCGATAGTACCGGGTTTTCTAAAGAAAGTTATATATTTAGCGGCTGGAATACCAACGCTGATGGTACAGGAACTAATTACAACGCACAGACTTCTTATCTTGTTGAGGGAAATTTTACACTGTATGCAAAATGGGTTCTTGCCGGAATTGTATACACAGTAACCTTTGATATCAACGGTGGAACAGGAGTCGACCCGGTTGAAATGACAGGAGAATATGATTCCAATATATCACTACCCGATAATACCGGATTCTCCAGAGACGACTATACATTTGCCGGCTGGAATACCAGTGCTGATGGTGAAGGAACCAATTACGATGCAGATGATGAATATACTATTATAGAAGATATTACCCTGTATGCCAGTTGGACTGCCGCTATAACTTTTGACATTAATGACGGAACCGGAACAGCTCCGGAACCACAAACAGCAAATGCCGATGCCGATATAACACTTCCTTCTGACACCGGATTTTCCAGAGACGGCTTCACATTTGCCGGTTGGAGTACTGTTGCCATAGACGGAGAGGTTACACCTGCAGGCGGTGAATATACCGTTACCGGAACTGTTACACTGTATGCCAGATGGACAGGTAATGTAACCTTTGACAGAAACGGAGCTACCGGAACAAATCCAGTATCACAAATGGCAAATGCCGGCACAAGCATAACGCTTCACGATAATACCGGATTCTCCAGAGAAGGTTTCACATTTGCTGGTTGGAATACCAGCGCTGATGGTGCAGGAACCAATTACGAGGCAGGTGATGAATATCCCGTTAGAAACATTACCTTGTACGCCAGTTGGACTGCCACTATAACATTTGATATTAATGATGGAACCGGAACAGCTCCGGAACCACAAATAGCAAATGCCGGTATTAAAATAATACTTCCCAATAACGAAGAGTTTTCCTTGGAAAACAATGTTTTTTCCGGTTGGAGTATTAGTACCACTGATGAAACTATTTTAAACGCAGGTGCTGAATATACTGTTACAGGAAATATCACCCTGTATGCAAGATGGACTATACCGGGAGTTGAATGTACAATAACTTTTCACATTAACAATGGAAGCGGGACAGCACCATCTCAACAAACAGCATTTTCCGGAGAAAATATAACACTTCCTCAGAGTACCGGACTTTCCAGAGACGGCTATTCATTTGCCGGGTGGAACACCAGTGATGATGGTACAGGAGCTAATTCTGATGCAGGAGATTCTTACACTGTTACCACTAGTACTACCCTGTATGCTAAATGGACTGCACAAATAGCTTTTGACCTTAATGACGGAACAGGAACAGCCCCGGACATTAGAACAGAAAATGCCGGAGCCACTTTCTTACTTCCTGATAACACCGAATTTTCCAGAGACGGCTTTACATTTGCCGGATGGAGCATCAACGCCACAGGCGGAGACATCTTAAACGCCAATTCTTCATACGCTGTTACCGGAAACGTTACCCTGTATGCAAGATGGACTGCCACCGTATCTTTTGATAGAAACGGAGCAAGCGGAACAAATCCAACCAATCAGACAGCAAATGCAGGCGACAGTATCACGCTTCCCGCAGCACTAACCAGAGACGGCCATACATTTGCCGGATGGAACACCAGCGCTGCCGGTACAGGAGACAACTTCGATGCGAACACACTGTATGTTGTTGCAGGAAACATTACCCTGTATGCAAAATGGACTACCACCGTATCTTTTGACACAAATGGAGCAACAACCGGAACAAATCCAAATCCGCAGACGGTAAACGCCGGTGCAAATATAACACTTCCCGCAGGCGCTAATCTTTCCAGAGACGGCTGGGAATTTACCGGCTGGAGCATCAATGCTGATGGTTCAGGAGCTAATTACGATGCAAGCACTCCTTATACCGTCACCGGAAATATTACCTTGTACGCCAGATGGAGCAGAACCGTAACATTTAACACTAACGGCGGCGGAACAGCCCCGCCAGCTTTACAAGCACATGCCAATGGCGCTAACAACAATAATCCCATCATAACACTTCCTGCAAGCACAGGACTTACCAGAAACAACTGGACATTTACCGGCTGGAACGCCAATGCTAATGGTTCAGAACTTAATTACGATGCAAATGCTTCTTATACCGTTACCTCAAGTACCATCTTATATGCAAGATGGACAAGAACCGTAACATTTAGCGTTAACGGAGGAACAGGAGCAGTAGCTGCTATAGAAAGACATGCTAATGGCACTAGCAATATCGATCCAGCTATAACACTTCCTGCGACACTTACCAGAGACGGCTATACATTCACCGGATGGAACACCAATGTTGACGGTACAGGAGATAATTTTGATGCAAGTTCCGGGTATACCATTACCCAAAATATTACTCTGTACGCCAAATGGACTGCCACTGTATCTTTTAACATCAATAATGGAGATGGAGATGCGCCGCCTAATCAAACAGCAAACGCCGGTGCAAGCATAACACTTCCTGATAACAGTGACTTCTCCAGAGACGGCTTTACATTTGCCGGCTGGAATATCAATGCTGCCGGTACAGGAACTAACTACGATGCAGATTCTGAATATACCATTATTGGAAATATTACCTTGTACGCCAGGTGGACTGCCACTATAACATTTGATATTAATGACGGAACCGGAACAGCTCCGGAACCACAAACTGCAAATGCCGGTGCCAATATAACACTTCCTTCTAACAGCGAGTTTTCCAAAGACGGCTTTACATTTGCCGGCTGGAGTACTGTTACCATAGACGGAGAGGTTTCACCTGCGGGCGGTGAATATACCGTTACCGGAACTGTTACACTGTACGCCAGATGGACAGGCAATGTAACCTTTAACAGGAACGAGGCAACCGGAACAAATCCATTATCACAAATGGCAAATGCCGGCGCAAGCATAATACTTCCCGATGACACAGGATTCTCCAGAGACGGCTTCACATTTGCCGGTTGGAATACCAATGCTGCCGGTACGGGAGAAAACTTCGATGCAGGCGGTGAATATACCGTTACCGGAAATGTTACCCTGTATGCCAGATGGACTGCCACCGTATCTTTTGATGTCGATGAGACAGGAGCAACTCCAGAACCTCAAACAGCAAATGCCGGAGCCACTATAATGCTTCCTTCAGGTACAGAGCTTTCCAAAACCGGTCATGTCTTTATCGGTTGGAGTATCAGTGCCACTGATGAAACTATTCTAAGCGCAAGTTCTCAGTACATCGTTACCGGAAATATTACCCTGTATGCAAGATGGGCTGAAACCGGATCTGCAGCTATCATAATCTTTAATATAAACGGGGCAACCTCCGGAACAGCTCCGCAACAAGAATCAGCATATTCCGGAGAAAGTATAACGCTTCCTCAGAGTACCGGACTTTCCAGAACCGGCTATACATTTGCCGGTTGGAATACAAGTGCTGATGGTACAGGAGCTAATTTTAATGCAGAAGCTTCATATATTGTTATTGGAAGCATTACCCTGTATGCAAGATGGACTGCACAAATAACTTTTGACCTTAATGACGGAACAGGAACAGCCCCGGATATTAGAACAGAAAATGCCGGAGCCGCTTTCTTGCTTCCTGATAGCACCGGGTTTTTCAGAGACGGCTTTACATTTGCCGGCTGGAGTATCAGCGCTACAGGCGGAGCCATTTTAAGCGCCAATTCTTCATACACTGTTACCGGAAACGCTACCCTGTATGCAAGATGGACTGCCACAGTATCCTTTAACAGAAACGGAGCAGGTGGAACAAATCCAGCATCAGAAACAGTAAATGCAGGTACAATCATAACGCTTCCTGCAGCACTAACCAGGGACGGCTTTACATTTGCCGGCTGGAACACCAGTGATGATGGTACAGGAACTAATTTTGATGCAGGCGCTTTATATACTGTTAATGGAAACATTACTCTGTATGCAAGATGGACTGGAGTCGTAACATTTAATGCCAATGGCGGTGGAACAAACCCAACATCAGAGGCAGCAAATGCAGGTACAAATATAACGCTTCCCGCAGGCACTAATCTTTCCAGAGACGGCTGGACATTTACCGGCTGGAACATCAATGCAAATGGGTCAGGAGACAATTATCCTGCAAGCACTTCTTATACTGTTAACGGAAACATTACCTTACATGCAAGATGGTCAAGAACAGTAACACTTAACGCTAACGGCGGCGGAACAAATCCTGCCGCAATTAATGTACATGCTAACGGCACTAACAACACCAATCCCACTACAACGCTTCCCGCAAGCACCGGGCTTGCCAGAACCGGCTGGACATTTACCGGCTGGAACGCAAGTGCTGATGGTTCGGGAACCCATTACAATGCAAGTACTTCTTATACCGTTACCGGAGATTCCACTTTATATGCAAGATGGACAAGAACTTTAACATTTAGCAGTAATGGCGGAACAGGAACAATAGCTGCTATAGAAAGACATGCCAATGGTGCTAATACCACTAATCCAACTGTAACACTTCCCGCCGGATTTACCAGAAATGGCTATACATTTGCCGGCTGGAGTACCGATACCACAGGCGGAACTATTTTAGGTGTGGGATCTTCATATACCCTAACTGCCGCAACCACTACCCTGAATGCAAGATGGACCGGTACTGTATCTTTTAATCTTAATAGCGGAACCGGAACAATCCCAACTGCTCAAACGCCGGCTATAGGTTCCAACACTATAACGCTTCCCGCAGGCACCGGATTCACCAGAGACGGCTTTACATTTGCCGGCTGGAGTACCGATATCACAGACGGAACTATATTAGGCGCAAATTCTTCATATACTGTTGATGGGAATATTACCCTATATGCCAGATGGACCGGCACAGTATCTTTTAACAGCAACGGAGGAGAAGGAACAACCCCAGGCAATTTGACACCAGCTTTAGGTTCCAACACTGTAACACTTCCCGTAGGCACCGGGCTTACCAGAACCGGATTTACATTTGCCGGCTGGAATACCCTAGCCAACGGAGATGGAACTAATTACAATGCAAGTGCTTCATATGCTGCTGATGGAAACATTACTCTGTACGCCAGATGGACTGCCACCGTCTCTTTTGACAGAAACGGAGGAAACGGAACAACTAACCCAACTGCTCTGTCAGCAAACGCTGGCGGCAGTATAACTCTTCCTGCGGCAATTACCAAAGACGGCTTTACATTTGCCGGCTGGAATACTCTAGCCAATGGATCAGGAACCAATTACGATGCAGAAGCTTCTTATGATATTCCGTCTACCGGAAGTATCACTCTGTATGCCAAATGGACTGCTATTGTATCTTTTGATAGAAACGGAGCAGGTGGAACAACTGCTGCTCTGATAGGAAATGCAGGCGACAGTATAACTCTTCCTGCAAATGCCGGTACCAGAACAGGCTTTACATTTGCCGGTTGGAATACCCTAGCCAACGGATTGGGAACCAATTATGATGCAAATACTTCCTACGAAATTCCAGTTACCGGAAACATTACTCTGTTTGCAAGATGGACTGCCACCGTATCTTTTGACAGAAACGGAGGAGACGGATCAACTAACCCAACTGCTCTGTCAGCAAATGCGGGCGGCAGCATAAACCTTCCTGCGGCAATTACCAGAGCAGGCTTCACATTTGCCGGCTGGAATACCCTAGCCAACGGAGATGGAACTAATTACAATGCAGGTACTTCATACAACATTCCGTCTACTGGAAATATCACTCTATATGCCAGATGGACTGCCACTGTATCTTTTGATAGGAACGGAGGAGACGGATCAACTAACCCAGATTCTCTGTCAGGAAGCGCAGGTGGTAGCATAACCCTTCCTGCGGCAATTACCAGAGCAGGCTGGACATTTACTGGTTGGAATACCCTAGCCAACGGAGATGGAACTAATTACAATGCAGGTGCTTCTTATACCATTCCATCTACAGGTAATATTACCCTGTATGCAAGGTGGTCAAGAACCGTAACGTTTAACGGTAATGGTAGTACAGGCGGAACAGCTCCAGATAGCCAAACAGTACATGCTGGCGGTAGTGCCACTATAACTCTTCCCACCACCGCTGGGTTTACCAGAACCGGATTTACATTCGCAGGCTGGAGTGCAACTGCAACAGGAGCCGTTTTAACTTCTCCATATACTGTTCCAAATGCAGCATCTTCTACTCTGTATGCCATATGGAATGCCACTGTATCTTTTGATAGGAACGGAGCGGGCGGAACAAATCCAACTGCTCTGTCAGGAAGCGCTGGTGCCACTATAACTCTTCCTGCGGCAATTACAAGAACCGGCGGCTGGGAATTTACCGGCTGGAATACAAATGCTAATGGGTCAGGAACTAATTATGAAGCAGGTGCTTCTTATACCATTCCATCTACAGGTGATATTACCCTGTTCGCAAGATGGACTAGAACCGTAACATTTAACGGCAATGGCAGCACAGGCGGATCTGCCCCAGATAGTCAAACAGTACATGCTGGCGGCAGCACCACTATAACTCTTCCTGCAGGTACAGGACTTGCAAGAGATGGCTTTACATTTGCAGGCTGGAGTGCCACCGCAACAGGAGCCGCTGTAAGTTCTCCATATACTGTTCCAAATGCAGCATCTACTACTTTGTATGCCATATGGAATGCCACCGTATCTTTTGATAGAAATGGAGGAGGAACAACTAACCCAGCTTCTCAGACAGGAAATGCTGGTAATACCATAACTCTTCCTGCAGCAATTACAAGAACCGGCTGGACATTTACCGGTTGGAATACAAATGCTAATGGGTCGGGAACTAATTACGATGCAAGTGCTTCTTATACCATTCCGGCTACAGGTAATATTACCCTGTACGCAAGGTGGACTAGAACCGTAACATTCAACGGCAATGGCAGCACAGATGGAACAGCCCCAGATAGTCAAATAGTACATGCTGGAGGTAGTACCACTATAGCTCTTCCCACCACCGCTGGATTTACCAGACCCAACTTTACATTTGTAGGTTGGAGTGCCACTACAACAGGAACTACTGCCTTGACTTCTCCATACACTGTTCCAAATGCAGCATCTACTACTCTGTATGCTATATGGAATGCCACCGTATCTTTTGATAGAAATGGAGGCAGCGGAACAACTAACCCAGCTTCTCAGTCAGGAAGCGCTGGTGCCACTATAACTCTTCCTACGGCAATTACAAGAACCGGCGGCTGGACGTTTACCGGTTGGAATACAAATAACAATGGGTCAGGAACTAATTACGATGCAAGTGCTTCTTATACTATTCCGGCTACAGGTAATATTACCCTGTACGCAAGGTGGACTAGAACCGTAACATTCAACGGCAATGGCAGCACAGGCGGAACAGCTCCTGATGCTCTATCAGTACATGCTGGCGGCAGTACCACTATAACTCTTCCCACCACCGCTGGATTTACCAGACCCAACTTTACATTTATAGGTTGGAGTACCACTACAACAGGAACTACTGCCTTGACTTCTCCATACACTGTTCCAAATGCAGCATCTACTACTCTATATGCCATATGGAATGCCACAGTATCTTTTGATAGGAACGGAGCAGGCGGAACAAATCCAACTGCTCTGTCAGGAAGTGCTGGTGCCACTATAACTCTTCCTGCGGCAATTACAAGAACCGGCGGCTGGGAATTTACCGGCTGGAATACAAATGCTAATGGCTCAGGAGACAATTACACTGCAGGAACTTCTTATACCATTCCGGCTACAGGTAATATTACCCTGTTCGCAAGATGGTCAAGAACCGTAACGTTTAACGGCAATGGCAGCACAGGCGGAACAGCTCCAGGTAATGAAACAGTACATGCTGGCGGCAGTACCACTATAACTCTTCCCACCACCGCTGGATTTACCAGACCCAATTTTACATTTGTAGGTTGGAGTACCACTACAACAGGAACTACTGCCTTAACTTCTCCATACACTGTTCCAAATGCAGCATCTACTACTCTGTATGCCATATGGAATGCCACAGTATCTTTTGATAGGAACGGGGCAACTGGAACAACTCCTTCTCAGACAGGAATCGCTGGTGCCACTATAAACCTTCCTGCGGCAATTACAAGAACCGGCTGGACGTTTACCGGTTGGAATACAAATGCTAATGGGTCGGGAACTAATTACGATGCAAGTGCTTCTTATACCATTCCATCTACCGGAAACATTACCCTGTTCGCAAGATGGACTAGAACCGTAACATTCAATGGTAATGGCAGCACAGGTGGAACAGCTCCTGATGCTCTATCAGTACATGCTGGCGGCAGTACCACTATAACTCTTCCCACCACCGCTGGGTTTACTAGAACCGGATTTACATTCGCAGGCTGGAGTGCAACTGCAACAGGAACCGTTTTAACTTCTCCATACACTGTTCCAAATGCAGCATCTACTACTCTATATGCCATATGGAATGCCACTGTATCTTTTGACAGGAACGGGGCAACTGGAACAACTGATCCTCTGTCAGCAAATGCAGGCGGCAGCATAACTCTTCCTGCAAGTGCAGGCACCAGAGCCAATTGGACATTTGCAGGCTGGAATACCCAAGCTAATGGGTTAGGAACTAATTACGCTGCAAGTGCTTCTTATACCGTTAACGGTAATATTACCTTGTATGCAAGATGGTCTAGAACCGTAACATTTAACGGCAATGGCAGCACAGGCGGAACAGCTCCAACAGCTGAGGTGGTCTATGCAAATGGCACTAGCAACACCGCCACTATAACGCTTCCTGCCGCTGGATTTACCAGAACCGGATTTACATTTGCAGGTTGGAGTGCTACCCAAACAGGAACCGTTCTAACTTCTCCATATACCGTTCCAAATTCAGCATCTACTACTCTGTATGCTATATGGAATGCCACTGTATCTTTTAATAGGAACGGAGGCGGCGGAACAGATCCAACTGCTCTGTCAGGAAGTGCTGGCGGCAGTATAACTCTTCCTACATATACTGGTACCAGAACTGGTTGGACATTTGATGGCTGGAATACAAATGCTAATGGGTCAGGAGACAATTACACTGTAAGCACTTCCTATAATATTCCATCTACCGGAAACATTACCCTGTATGCAAGATGGTCTAAAACCGTAACATTTAACGGCAATAGTAGCACAGGCGGAACAGCTCCTGCGGCTCAGACGGTTTATGCAAACGGCACCAGTACCACAGTTCCCAGCTTTAATCTTCCTGCGGCTGGCACCCTTGCCAGAACTAACTGGACATTTGCCGGATGGAATACGGATGCGAATGGTTCTACAGGAACCAATTATGCCGCAGGTGCTTCATATACTCCCCCAGCAGCCACAAGCACTACCTTGTACGCTAGATGGTCAAGAACTGTAACCTTTAACGGCAATAGTAGCACAGGCGGAACAGCTCCTGCGGCTCAGACGGTTTATGCCAATGGTACTAGCAACACCGCTCCAAACATAACACTTCCTGCAGTCGGCACCCTTGCCAGAACTAACTGGGCATTTGCCGGATGGAATACGGATACTAATGGTTCTACGGGAACCAATTATGCTACAAGTGCTTCATTTGCTCCAACTGCCGCAAGCACTACCTTGTATGCAAGGTGGTCAAGAACTGTAACATTCAACGGCAATAGTAGCACAGGCGGAACAGCTCCTGCGGCTCAGACAGTTTATGCCAATGGTACTAGCAACACCGCTTCAAACATAACACTTCCTGCGGTCGGCACTCTTGTCAGAACTAACTGGGGATTTGCCGGATGGAATACAGATACTAATGGCTCCACGGGAACCAATTATGCCGCAAGTGCTTCATTTGCTCCAACTGCCGCAAGCACTACCCTGTACGCTAGATGGTCAAGAACCGTAACATTTAACGGCAATGGCAACACAGGCGGAACAGCTCCTGCTAATCAGGTGGTATATGCCAATGGCGCTAGCAACACTTCTCCCAGCTTTAATCTTCCTGCAGTCGGTACTCTTGTCAGAACAAACTTTACATTTGAAGGTTGGAGTACCGCTACAACAGGCGGAACTGTATTAGCTGCAGGCTCTTCATATACTCCCCCGGCAGCCGCAAGTACTACCCTAAATGCCAGATGGACTGCGGCATCAACATCTACACCAGTAACCGGTACATGGGAAGGATTTGCAATTCCGACAACAACTACAGCTTCTCTACATTCAACATATCAGGGAAGAACCAATGTAATCCAACTCAGCAATGACACTAATTGGTCCGTACTATCATACAGTCTGGCTGACTATGTTGGAAAAGAAATAACTATATCTCTCTCTTATGATGTTTGGGTGAATCCTTCTGCAGCAGTTGCATGGCAGATAAATTCCACCGGTTATCCTACTGTAGCCGGCGGTACTACTGCTCTAACTGCTAACACATGGATTTCAAGAAGCGGGGAACATACACTTACTCCGGAAACAGGTAATGTGTTGTATCTTTCACAAGAACAGTTAGGAACTGCAAGTGCTTATTTCTCAAATGTTGTTCTAACAATTACTGAGACTCCGACATCTAATCTGCCTGCCTCATTTGCCGGGTTTACAGTTCCGGATGCAACCACGGCGACTCCGCACTCATCGTACCAAGGCAGAAACAATGTATTGCAGGTTACCGGCACAGGGTGGGCGATACTTACTTATGATTTATCCGCATACGCGGGAACAGAAATAAACATTGAGCTTTCTTATGATGTTCGTGTGACCGCTGCCGCGGCGGTAGCGTGGCAAGTAAATCTTGACCCGAACTATCCTGTCGCCGCCGGCAGTACTAATACTACTCTAGCCGCTAATCAATGGCATTCAGTAACCGGAAGCGTTAGAGTTACGCCAACAGCGACGAATGGCAACACCTTGTACCTCAATCGAGGTGACTTAGAAACCGCCAGTGCTTATTTTGCGAACTTTGTGTTAACAATTACCGAGGTTGAGGCACCGCCGCCTATCACAGGTGGAGCCATTGTACTTGATTACGATGTGCAGTGGACAGTTAATGAAGGCGATGTTGCATATATCTGCGTTTACGGCTGGTCAAGGAATCCGCAAGCCTCAGGAGCAGCGACTCTTGTTGAATACTATATAATTGAAAGTCTTGGAAGTTATAACCCAGGTACTAATGGAGGAACGCTCAGAGGGTCGGCTACTATAGACGGCAAAGTTTACGATTTTTATGAAAAGACACGAACAAACCAGCCGTCTATAGAAGGGAACCGAACTTTCTTACAATACTTTAGCATCCGGCGGAATAGTAGATACACTCTAAACCAGCAGCAAACTTTGACAGGCACTATTGATGTCAGCGCACACTTCTTAGCATGGCAAGCTGCCGGCATGCAAATGGGAAACGATCTGTATGAAGTAACCCTTTGTGTTGAAGCGTACGCAAATGCTAACGCAGTCACCAGAGGTACGGCAAATGTCAGACAAAATAATCTGAAGTTGCAAGGTCAATCAATTGCATCAGCTGGCAGTGGTTCATTGCCTAATCCTCATCCAATAGTCAATAATCTAATTAACAACTCAGGTGCCAGATATAGGGGTTATGACTATGAGTTCTGGACGGATGCCGCTTCTGGCAACACCGGCGGCAACATGAGGCTGAACAACACCGGCGGAACTTTTGAAGTTACATGGGACAATAGAAACAGAAACAGCAATGCTTACAACATCCTGTTCCGCATGGGAAGAAGGGGAGGATTTTAACTAAACGTTAAATATCTGCAATGTTCAAGTAAATATCCGGGATGCAAATCTCGGATATTTTTTTTACACAAAATTAAATGGGGATACAAAAACCCTCGCGCAGAGGCGCGGAGACACGGATGACACGGGGCTTGGGGCGTTATGCATGGGCGGGGGTCACGAGTGACGCTGATTTACACGGATTGAACGCTGATTAGCGCTGATTTTTTTTATTTGGCTAAGAGCAAGGAGATGGCTAAGATAGCTGGTTAGGGACAACTTTCTGCATAGACTGCGAAATTAGTGTCTAATTCTTCAATCTTAAATCAGTGTAAATCCGCGTTCTTTTCTGCGCAAATCAGCGTTAAATGGTAATCCCGCCGGTGTCAGTTGTGAATCCTATTTAAAAGGAGACTTGTAAATTGTAACTTTCTTTTATAAAATGTATTATTATAATAAATACTAAAGAGAGGTATATAATTATGAAAAATCTTAAGAAAAAATGGTTTCTGGCTGGGATAGTCTTATTAGGAATAATAACCCTGTTCATTGCCTGTGATATTTTTGACGATATATCCATTACCAGCGTTAGCGTCACCGTAACAGCCCCGGCAACAGGCAGTACGCCGAACATTGCGGCAACTGGCAGCGGGAAATTCTCTGTCGGTGCAGTTTCATGGGCTCCTAATGACAATCCGTTTAATGCAGAGACACAATACACCGCCACGGTTACGTTGACGGCTAATTCAGGCTATACCTTTAACGGTCTTACCGCCGCAACCATCAACGGCAATACCGCGACAATTACCAACAACAAAAGTTCGGCAGTTACCCTGTCGTATCGATTTCCCAGAATGGGCTGGCCTTCCGGCAATATATTGTCAGAATATTCGCTGTCAGCAACTCAACCGCAAGAAGCATCAAATATTGAATGGGAAGTTGATGAAGACGCTGATCTTATAATGACTCTTACTTGGGCTTCTTCTGGCCGCACAATTGATACTTGGCTGGAAAGCGAAGGGTGGGAAGATCGTGACCCTGCTGCCGGTACTTCCGGAACCGGTCTTGTAAAATATACAAAAGATTCTTTAGTATTAATCTATAGCAGCATTCTTACTGACTATTATCTCATTCTCATCGCCATAATCGACGACGGCAATACAAACCCAATTGCTGGCAAAACATGGTATGATGGTACATATTACAGAACCGTTTTTGCCAATAATGGAACATTCATAACTTTGGCCAAACCTTGGTCTGGCGGGCTTGAAGACTCAGTAGCCATAGCTTCCGGTACGTACACAGTTAATGAAAGCGCCAACACCATAACCCTTACAACAACAAGAGAATCTAATTATGAGTGGGATAGTGATGATACAGAATTGAAAAATGTAACTCCGTTTAACACAACATTGCACTATACCATCACCAGCGATGCTATGTTGCTTATACAGAAAGGATTGCCTGTAAGCGTTGGCACTAATGAACTAAGCGGAAAAACATTTGAATGGTCGTCTATGATGTCGTACGGCGAGTATACTTTTACAGACGCTGAATACACATTTACAAGATATTATTACGGGGATGGTGATGGTGATGGTGATGATCTTGAAGAGTCTATTGAAACAGGAACATACTCGTTTGGCGATCCAGACGAGTATAGTTCTGCAGACGGCAGGGTATATTTTAAACCTGAAATAATTGAAGACAAAACCATGAGCCAATACTATGATTCTGTAAGCACAGAAGTAGATGAAGACTATTGGGAAGAAACTATGGAACTTTTTGGCAATGAAGCCGTTACCAAAGCCGCGTTAACCAATTCGGCATTTAGCATGTATAGCTCTGGTTACAGCGTTGAAGTTTTAAAAATCGGGGGCGCCGGTTTATATTGATGATGACACTCTAAGGTAAATGATCCCCCGCAGAGCAAAGCGTAAACCGTATGCTCAGCGGGGGTATCATAACATATCCCTCCCATCCCTTGATTAATTCCTCATTTTCCCCTACCCTGTAAGTATGTCGTTTGTTTTTTATAACACATTGGGTAGGAAACTGCAGGAGTTCACTCCTCTTCAAGAGGGGAAGGTGGGTTTTTATGGGTGCGGGCCTACGGTTTATAATTACGCTCATATTGGCAATTTGCGCGCTTATGTCCACCATGATATTCTAGTCCGCTCTCTGCGCCGTGCCGGGTATGAGGTGAACCATGTGATGAACATTACCGATGTAGGCCACCTTTCCGATGATGGTGATGACGGCGAAGATAAAATGGTAAAAAGCGCGGAAGAGCGCGGCAAAAGCGTGCTGGAAATTGCAGATTTTTACACACAGGCTTTTTTTAATGATACCGATAAAATGAATATTACCCGCCCTTCTGTGGTTTGCAAAGCCACCGAACATATACCGGAAATGATCGAGCTTATAAAAAGAATCGAGGAAAACGGCTTCACCTATTTTGCCGGCGGCAATCTTTATTTTGATATTTCAAAATTCCCGACTTATGGTGAAATGGCTTTGCTCCGACTGGATGACCTAAAAGCCGGCGCTAGAATCGAGGCTGATGAAAATAAGAAAAACCCTCAGGATTTTGTGCTTTGGTTTACCAAAAGCAAGTTTGAAAATCAGGCTCTTGTTTGGGATAGTCCGTGGGGGCGCGGCTATCCGGGCTGGCATATTGAATGTTCGGCAATGAGCATAAAATATTTGGGGGAACAGTTTGATATTCACGCCGGAGGTATCGATCATATTCCAATCCACCACACTAACGAGATTGCCCAAAGTGAGGCGGCAACGGGCAAGTCCCCTTGGGTTCAATATTGGCTGCATAATGAGTTTTTGGTTCTGAACAAGGGGAAAATGTCCAAATCTGCGGGCGGTTTTTTAACTTTGCAAAAATTGATAGATGAGGGCTTTGACCCCTTGGATTATCGCTATTTCCTGTTGGGGGGGCATTACCGCAGCCAGCTTCAGTTTTCTTTTGAAAGTTTGCAGGGGGCTAAAAATGCGCGGAAATCGCTTGTGGATAAGGTACGAGCTTTGGCTGGGAAGAATGAAGACCTCGCGCGGGGGCGCGGGGGCGCAGAGGGTTATATAGAAGAATTTAACAAGGCTATTGAGGATGATTTGAATACGCCGCGGGCTTTGGCTGAGTTGTGGGGGCTTTTGAAGGATGCGGCTGCTGCACCGGAAGCACTGGCGGCGGTTTTTGATATGGATAGGGTTTTGGGGCTTGGGTTGGAAGATGCTTGCAAAGGCGGGCAGCCCAGTATCGATATTGATGAAGAATTTGCCAAGGAAATTGAGGGGCTTATAGCAAAGAGGGCAGAGGCTAAAAAGGCAAAAGATTTTGCAACTGCCGATAATATAAGACAAGGATTGAAGGATCGTGGTATAATACTGGAAGACAGCCCTTCAGGAACTGTTTGGAAACTAGCGTAACTAATTAAGGAAATGATTTGTTTAATAATATAGAAGGACAATTGGAAAACAACGCAAAACCTGAGAATTCTGAATTGGAATTCAAACGACTGTATGATTCAGCGTTTCCCATTCTGTTCAGGGTAGCTTACAGGGTTACCAATTCAGCCGAAGCGGCAGAGGATCTTTGTCAGGAAAGTTTTTTTAGGCTTTATGAGAAAAACATGGTTTTTCCAAACCCGGAAGAGGCAAAGTATTGGTTAATCCGTGTTGTAAAAAACGCTGCGTTAAATTATGCAAAACGGAAAGACAGGGAACGCAAGGCGTACCAGCGGGCTTTTAAAGAAGACACTAGGCAGGTAGAAACCGGAGAGTCTGCGCTTGTAAAGAAAGAAGCAAGCGAGGAAATCAAAAAAGCGCTTGAAAAACTGCCGGAGAATTTACGAATGGTGTTAATTTTTAAAGAATATGCAGATATGAATTATAAAGAAATTGGTAGGGTTCTTGGTATAAGTGAAGGTAATGTTAAGGTACGGGTGTTTAGAGCCAGAGAACGCCTTGCCGTAATTTTAGAAGAACAAGGTGGTAAACATGTGTCCTGATCCGCAAATTCTTTCGATCTATTTAGACGGCGAATTACCGTCGCCGTGGAAAGAAAAAATGGAAGCTCATTTAGCGGTATGTCCCAAGTGTCAAGAAAAACTCAGGGACTATAAACATGTGCAGGAAATTTTTAGAAAGGGCGCAGACTCTCCCACTGAACAGAAAAGAATTATTGTAGAAAACGATGGTTCTGCTCCAACAAGCGTAGAAAGCGGAATTGGAGAACTTTTAGAAAATTCAAAAGAAAAAGTATGGGAAAGACTAGCTTCCCGCCAAAGATACAATACAGCAGGGCTTGTCCGTAAAAGCGGAAATATTCGTAATTATAGCGTGTGGCGGAAAAAAATAAGTATTCCGCTTCCATTAGCGGTGGCAGCAGCTCTTCTTGTTATATTTGGGGCTATGTTTTTACCGGGATTTATTGGAAATAATCAGATAAACCCTACAGAATTTGCTAATTTTACAATTTCTTCTTATGAAGAAAATATTCCTATGATTCCTGTTGATATGGATTATATGCAAGACATGAACAGCGTGCTTCAATATCTTGATGCAAACGGAGCGGATATAATTATTTTACAGCTGCCGGAAAGCAGAAATTTTTCCAGAGCCGGCGAACCCGCAATAATTAGAGCGGCAGATTATTCAACACGGAGACAGCCAAGGTAATGAATTACAGTATTCGTCTTTTAAGCCTATTAGGACTTCTTTTTGCAATGGTATTGCCATGCAGTGCGCAAAACCGCCACGCAAGCAGAGAAGGATCTCCCGGTTCCGGCCGCACAAGAAGCGTATTAGTTTTAAATATCAATGCAAGGGTTTTAGAAGAAAATATTGTTATCTGGAATGAAACGCAGGATAAAACCACTTTTTCAGGCAGGCCTGTAGGAATTAAACTTGTAGGATCAAATGTTGTTGTAACAGTTCAATTTACTCCTTATGTTCGCAGAAGTGGAAATGTACTTGTTGCGCAGGGTCAAATCTGGATTGAAGATCCGGAAAGGGGAATGAGCTATTATACATCGATACAAACTATTCCAATGGAATTTGATGAACCAATTCTGTTTTTCCCGCTTGGCGCAGATCAGGCTTTGGACTCATCAATTGAAATTACAATAACAGTAAATCCAATAGATACCACTCCGGACAATGAATAAAAAAAATAATATTATTTATATACTTCTGGCTCTTTTGGTTTTTGCTTCCTGCAAAGCAAAGACTCCGGTTATCTCATTTATTGATCCAAAAATTGGAAGAATGGGAGAAGTTATTACTCTTACAGGCAGTAACTTTGGAGAAATGCGCGATGAATCCTATGTTACTATTGCGGGGATTGCGCCGACAAGTTCATCGTATTTTTTATGGCAAGACGATTCCATTATGGTAAGAGTTCCTGAACTTGGGGATTCCGGACTTGTCTATGTTCATGTAAGAGGTAAAAAAAGCAATGGCCTTTTATTTTCAAATATTGCTTCTGTGCCAAGATCGATTGAAGGGGTAGGGCTTGGTTCTGAGCCCGCTATAATTTCCGTTAATCCTCAGACAGGCGCACCCGGCACTCTTGTTGTTGTTAACGGTATAAATTTTGGCTCATCTCGTGATCAAAATAACGCAGGTGTTTTCTTTTCATGGGATTATTCTGCTTCTTTTAACCCATTTGTAGTAAGAGAGCCGGAGTTTGTAGAAGTTTCTGAAAATGAACTGGGCTATGAATCATGGTCATCAAGAGAAATTATTGCCCGTGTTCCTGACGGAGCTGTCAGCGGAAACCTTGAAGTTAGAACGCCTAACGGAACATCCCGCCCTATCTTTTTTAATGTAACAGGTATACCGGGCAATAAAACTTTTTCTGATAAACGCAGTTACACGGTAAGTTATTCCGTTGACATTAGGGTATTGGACGCATCACAGCCAAATTCTCTGTATCTTTGGGTACCAATGCCGGTATCCACTCCATCACAAAGAAATGTTACGCTTGTTTCGCGTAACATAAGTCCTTTTACAGAAAGACGCCGAGGGGTAAATCTTTTTAAACTGGATAATCTTGTAACAGGTACAAATCATTCTATAAGAATTTCATATCAGGTGGAAGTTTATTCAGTAGAAACAGTAATAAGACCAGCGTCTGTTAGAAAGATAAATTCTCCGATTTCCGCACAGTATACGCAAAATTCAAATTTAGTTCCTTCAAATAATTCATTAATATCATCAACTGCAAACTCTATTACAGGAAGAGAGCAAAATCCGTATCAACAAGCAAGAATGATATATGACTGGGTTATTAACAATATTGATATTTCACAATCTATATCATACGGCAATGTTGTTTCTGCAATTAATCAAAAGCGTACAGACCCTTACACCGCAGCCCTTCTTTACACTTCTCTGTTGCGTGCCGCAAATATTCCATGTGTTCCGGTTGCCGGCGTACTTATAGACCGTAATGGACAGACAATACGCCATTATTGGACAGAATTCTGGATTGACGGCTTTGGCTGGATTCCTGTTGATCCCGCGTTAGGTTCAGGGGTGGCACCGTTATCTTTTTTGGCAAAAGAAGATCATGTAAATTATTATTTTGGCAATCTTGATAATCAACGTATAGCATTTTCTTGGGGCGAACAAACTCTTACCCGCATGGACAGACAGGGAAGACTGGTATCACGCAATCAAGCTTATTCTTTGCAAAATATTTGGGAAGAAGCAACAGGCGGCCTAGAATCCTACACAAGTTTATGGGGAGATATTACAATTTCCGGGATTTATGTGCAGTAGCGGTTATTCTTGCCTAATGTAAAATGGGCTGTTATACTAAAGGTATTGGATACAATTTCGGGGCTGGTATGAAGAAAGATAAAGAGTACAAACAGTGGCTGATTGAGGTAAAAAACCGGATCCGCCAAAGCCAGATAAAAGCCGCTGTCAAGGTAAATACCGGACTTTTGCTTTTATACTGGGATTTAGGGCAAGATATTGTAGCCCGTCAAATGGAAGCAGCATGGGGCAGCGGTTTTTTTGAACAGTTGAGCAAGGATTTAAGAAGTGAATTCCCTGAAATGCAGGGGTTTTCTGAAACAAATTTGAAGTATTGCAAGCGTTTTTATCTATTTTATACGCAGGACAGCCAAATTCGTCACCAAGTTGGTGACGAATTACCACCACACCTTGATAGTCAACCGCTGGTTGTAAGTGATAAAAAAATTGAAATTCGTCAGCAAGTTGCTGACGAATTGGAAAATCATCCAATTTTCCAAATTCCGTGGTTTCATCATGTCCAAATATTCACCAAATGCAAATCCGTAAAAGAAGCCCTTTTTTATGTTCAAAAAACCATTGAAAATGGGTGGAGCCGAGCGGTATTGATGAATTTTATGGAGGCCGGTTTGTTTTCCACGCAGGGGAAAGCGCTTACTAATTTTTCCCGCCTTTTGCCTGAACCGCAAAGTGACCTAGCAAACCAAATTCTTAAAGACCCGTATAACTTTGATTTTCTTACTATTTCCGAAAACTTCAAAGAAAAAGAACTGGAAGATGCCTTAACTGCAAATATCACAAAGTTTTTATTGGAACTTGGGCAGGGGTTTGCTTACATAGGAAAGCAGATACCCGTAAAAATTGGTGAAACAGAACGGTTTATAGATCTGCTTTTTTACCATTTGGAACTGCGTTGTTTTGTGGTTATAGAACTAAAAGCCGGTAAATTTGAAGCCGAATATATTGGCAAACTTGGTTTGTATGTTTCGGCAATCAACCACCAAAAGAAAAAAGAAACCGATGCTCCTACTATTGGGCTAATTATATGTAAAACAAAAGACAGTGTTGAAGTACAGTATTCTTTGGAAATTGTGAACCAACCCATTGGCGTTTCAGAATACCAGCTTGCAAAACTCTTACCCAAAAACCTAAAGAGCAGTCTGCCAAGTATTGAAGAACTGGAAGAAGAACTTAGGAAAATGGATGTTTGAGCAGTAGAGGCACAGCATTCTGTGCCTCTACAATATTCTCATTACGCCTGATTTTATCTCAAAGCGTATGAATCAAATAAGCTTGTTGAACCGTCGGCATCAACGGTGTAGGCGTTAAGGGAGATGTTGGTTTCGGTAAACTTGAATTCGGTAAACATTGGTAGTCCGGGTTGTTCGTTTTTGGCTAGAAAAGATGCGCTTGAACGATTGTTAAATTTGGAGCCGGCTGCATTGGGGATTGTCCATATTGTGCCGTTTTCTTTCTCTGACCCAAGTGTATTTAATGGCTTGGAACGGGCATAGAAATGATTGTGGCCTGCCAATACCAAATCGACATTGTATTGGTCAAATAGGTCGGTTACGGCGGATCTTCTGCCGGTTCTGCCGTAGTTGGCCTCATGCATCATGGCAACTTTCCATTTTTTTTCTGTGGTTTGTAAATCATTTTCCAACCATGTCAGCTGATCTTCTGTAAGTGTTCTGTTTGAATTAATATTTACAAAATGTACATTGCCGTAATCAAATGAATATAAATAACCGCTATGGCTGTTATCAGGGATATAGAAATACCGGTTGTACCAATCTTCCAAATCGTTGTTGCCAAGTGAATACATAAAAGCATAATTGCTCTTTATTTGTTGCGCGTAATCAAAATAATAATGCAGTGAGGCAACCCGGCTGTTTTCGGCAACATCGCCTGTGTTTACTACAAAAGCGGCATGGGGAACTTTTTTTATGGCGCTTTCAATGGTGCGTTTCCAGATGGCAGCATCATTTGTAAAATTGCCTGCGCCGATTTGTGGATCAGTTATATGCAGGATCGAAAAACCTTCTACAAGGTTTGTACTTTGGGTTGTAATATTGTACACCGGGCTATAAAAACCGGCAGAACCAACTATGTACCTGTATGTTTTCCCTGCTTCAAGGCCGGTAATGTCAACTCGGTGGAAATAATAATTATCGTGCAGTGTGGTTGTCGATGGATAATGAATTTCATCGATGATAACTTCGCCTGTAGTATGTGTTGATTGCCATGTAATTGTACGAGTTGTTTCTGGGTCTCCGGTAAAAGTATTGCCAATATTATTGGGGATATTTTCGACAAGGGTGCCCCATTGCTGCTGTATCTTTGCCGTTCCGGCTAAACCGTCAATAGAGGTCTCGTTTAAAATGTTGTCTGAATTACACGAAGCAAAAACGATACCCAGAATAACTGTAAAAAATAGTATCTTTTTTAAAAAAGGCTTAAACATTGCTCACCCATATACTGCCGGAATTACAACAATTCCTAAAAAAAATTAAAAAACAGCGCCCAGCAAAACTGGACGCTGTTTTTCTAAAAAGCTTACGCTCTATTAATCCCGTGGTTCAGGATCTTTCTTCTCTTCTCCTGTAATAGGATCCCATTCTCCCATTGCTGTGCTTCTGGGCCATACTTTGTACAGATCAGCATCGGACGGGGCAGTAGTGCTACTGCCTCGATAGTCGATATCAATAAAGTCTTTTGAATTATCATCAGTATCGGCAAGCGAAGCCCGGCGGGGTACGCGCGGTCTTGATTGGCCGCTAAAAGCTGTGCCTTCAAAACCAACAGTATTTCCAACACCAAACATATCAACATAATTATCCGCCAAATCTGCATTGCCAAATGGGTTGCCCTCTGGTAATTCGTCAAGGTCTTTCATTATAGCGATGGTAAAATTATCGTTGGGAATAACAAACTCGGTTTCTATATCACCTGTTGGAAGTTTTGCTCTGTGTAAATTAGTACTAACATCAGTTGTGCTTACAATAAGATATGAGTGCTTGGAAGGAACTGACCCAGTCAGTTTTATGACATCAAGCCAGCCGTTTGTACCGCCAATATGCAGATAATAGTCTTCGGCATCAAAGTCAATTTCGTTATCGGAATTGTTGTACAATTCTATTGCAGAAGCCGGAAGACCGGAGCCTGTAGTTGCATTGTTTGCATTGCCGTAAGTGTTAGCCTGAAGGATTAGCAACCCTGGCTCTTTTGCATCAGCTGCCGCTAAGGTGCTGCCGCTTGCAGAAGGGCTAAATTCACTGGTGAAATCGCTGTAGCGCGCTTTTGCTTTTACCCACACAAAATATTCGGTGTTGTCTTCAAGCCCTGTAATGCTAGCACTTACGCCTTCAGCATCATTGTCCAATTTTGTGGCTGTAGCAGAGTCATCTGTTGTATTGTAATACACTTCATAAGTGTTGGCAAATGCGACTGCAGCCCACATTACCGTAAGACTTTTGTTTCCGGGAATTATTTGAGTTGGAGCGGCAGGGGCTTCTGGCTCAGGTACATCTGTGGGATCCCAGTTTCCATGTTCGGTATTTTTGGGACCGTAAAATGCAAACATATCTTCTTTTACATTTTCGTTAATCGGAACGCTTATAATGCCGCTGGGCTGTCCGTATCGTACGCTTTCAAAGTCCGCGCCGTTATTGTTGGTGTCGGTCAGACTAAAGCGGCGGATAGCTTCCTGCGCGGAATGACGGGGAAGGTTATCTATAGAGCCTTCAAAGCCGCGTATTACATCAGTGCCCGGCGTATTTAACGAGGCAACCATATCTACATAACCGGCTGCTGTAGCGCCATTGTCGTCCATGTTAAAAGGATTTTGCACAGTCAACTTGTCAGTGCTTTTAATAAGAGCTACTTTAAAAGCGCGGTTATTAATCTGCATACTGTTGTTAATATCGCCCGAATTATCCGGGATCATATAACGAGAATCTTCGCCATTTTTGCTTCCTAAAACAAGGAATGAAGCGCCTACCGGTATTGTATGACCGCTCAGATCAATGACTTCCCAGTCTTGATCTTCTGTAGCTTCGGCACTGTTGTCTCCTGCCGCATATTGCAGCGAATAGCCGTCAAGGTTTACAATGGCATCGGAGTTATTGTACAACTCAATAAAGTTGTGGCTTACCTGATCCGCCCTACCGTTGTCTCCAAAAACCTGCCAGATAAGCAGTTTGCCTGCAAGTTCATCAGCTTCACCGGCTTCTGTCGGTCCTGTAGGAACTCCGTTAGCTGAAGAGCTAAAGTCACTGGTTCCGTGGCTGTTCTTTGCTTTAACCCACACATAATAGGTAGTGCCGTTAGTCAGACCGGTAATTGTTGCGTTCGTAACAGTTACATCATCGCCAAACTTTTCCGCAGCGGCGGAATCGGTTGTTGTACCATACCAGACTTCATAAGCGGTTGCATCGGTTGCCGCTGTCCATGTTACGCTAAGCTGCTCGTCACCGCCTGTTACATTAACTGTAGCTGGAGCAGCAGGTGCGGTGTCCTTGTCTCCATTATCCGGACAGCCAATCAAAGCCAAACACGCAAAAAGAATGGCAACGCCTATTCCAATTGCAAATCTTAATTTTCTTTTCATTTTATACTCCTTAAAGTAATTGATAGTAAAATCGTAAAAGAGAGTTGTTAAACATTTATTTCCAAGAGATTAATTTTCTGTTAAAGAAACCTATCAGAATTTCAGAGATACCAGAATTCTGCCAAATGAAAACAACCCGCCGGGCGCAAACAGTTCAATAGTTTCTTGGTTACCATAGGCTCTCATAATCCCGGTTGTGGCATCTACCCGGAAGTTTTCTGTTAAATAAAAGGCAAGGCCAATGTTGAATTGGCTGACAAAACCACTGCCAAATACATCCTGATGCAGTTTTTGGGTGGCAGTTTTTGAGCCGTTGTTATAGTTTGTTTCAGTAACCGTTTCCTTGGTAATGGCAGAAGCCTGTATCCGTGCACCGGTATTCAGGATAAGCCGGTCAGGAATAACAGAGTATTGCATAGCAAGCCGTAAATCGGGACGGAAGGTAAAAGTAGAAATTGATTTACTGGAACCGTGGTAAATCAAATTGCCGGAACTATCAATGTCCATGGTATTTTGCTCTTCACCGGAAAACAATAGAGGCAAGTTTAATTTTAACCTTAACGCAAGCCTTCCTTTGCTCCATGAGCCGCTCACTGAAGGAGTTATCGTATTAGAAACAAAGGACAATTCCATATAGGGATTATTGCCGGGACTGTATATTCCTTTAATAGTACCGGTCTTGTTCACATTATTATCTTCATACCAGTATTCATTGTCGTATATGTTCAAACGCAATACATAGTCAATATCGGCTGAAGCTGAAAAATTGTCTTTATTGTAAAAAGTATAGCCACCCATACCGATAGAAAGTTCCGGGGCAAAAGAATTTAACGAGTATCCGGTTTTTGCACCTGTATTGCCGTCACTGTCAACGCCTGCTGTCTCAGTCCTTTGGTAATCCCGGTTAAATATTAGGTCAATACTTGCATAAGGCCTGATACCTTTTTGGGTCAGGTCTTTTGCCATTGCCCAAGCCAATTCTCCGGCATGATAGCCTCTTTCGATCTGGTATTCTCTATATAACTGGCTGCCGGTTACAATATTACTTTCATTAAATGATTGATAGTTTGTACGATAAGTAAGCCTAAAACCCATATCCGCCACGCCGATTAAAATGGCGGCATTATTAATGGGGTTTGAAGCTCCGCCTACGCTTGGAGTATTATAGACATTGTAGACAGTTCCGGCTGTGCCGCCGGCTGGAACTTCAGCAGGCTCCTGTTCAATATAATTGTTTGCCGGGGCTCCTGTCCAAAAATTACCGGTGTAAAATGATCCAATATATAGTTCTCCTGCTTTTGCCGCAAATCCGGCAGTCATTATAGCACCAAAACTGGCATCCTCCCACAAAAATGATAACATTCCAAACCAGTTATCCAAATCAACTCTCATATAAGAATCCGGTCTGATAAAATTATCTGCATCACTGCGGAATCTTCCTTCTGTTGTAATACTTTGAGGTGATGCCCAAATATCGCCGGGTAAATTCTGCGCCTGCAATTCTATGGCTGCCATTGTTAACAATAATGTAAAAATTAAAAGGGTGTTTTTCATCTTTGTCTTTCTCCGTTTATTTACATCTATTACATTTTTTGACTAGCGGCAATTATATTAACCAATTCCTAACAATTTTAACAAATATTTAAACATTTTCTCATATACAATAAACATTGGATTTATACATTGCATTATCAAGTTTACAGAGAGGATCTTATGTCGATAAAATTTAAACTAATAATCTTATTTTTTGCTGTTATGGTTGTTTTTGTATCATGCCCTGAGGAAAATTTGGGAGGGACTAATAACAATAATAATAATAACGGAAACAATACGCTTGATTGGGGGAACCTGAATCATGCAAGTGTATTGACATTGGGGCTTACACCGGGAAATGATACAACAGAACTTTACCTTAACTGGTATTCAGCCGGTGCTGCAGCCGGCAAGGTTGCAAGAGTAAGAATAGCCAAAGATAGTTTTTCCACGGCAGATCAATTATTAAATGTAGATACCCAAGACAGTTCTGTGAATCCTGCAACAAGCGGTTACACCGCCCATAAAGCCATTGTAAGAAACATGGAACCGGGTGCAAATTATAAATACGCTGTTTCCAGTGACGGAATTAACTGGAGCGAACATTATGATTTTAAAGTTCCAGCCGACACCGGAACATTTAAGTTTGCCGTAATAACCGATGCCCATATTGATGCCGGTACGGTTGATAACAAAAGCCGGTATCCCGCCACAACAACTGCCAATGCTTCCTCATGGGCAAGTACACTGGAAAAAATCGCTGCTAAAAACGCAAGCTTTATTGTTAGCTGCGGAGATCATATTGACAACGGCAATTCACATTCAAGCATAGTTGGATTCTCCAATTTTTTTGCTCCGCCGGTTCTGCGTAGCCTTCCTTTAGCCCCTACGCCCGGTAACCACGACAGAGCTGTGCGTTATAACTATCATTTCAATTGGCCCAATCCGCAAACCTTTACGGACGAAACTGTTAATGTAGAAATTGGCAGAAATTATTTTTACCGCTATAACAATGTGCTTTTTGTAACATTGAATACATCTTCTTCTCCGACAACCAGAAGCGCTGCAGAAAGATATATTCCTAGGTACGATGCAACTATCAAAGCTGCAAAAGCCGCACATGAAGGCAAATACGACTGGCTCATTGTTCAGCACCATAAATCTACTGCAAGCGTTGCCGAACACGCCGCCGACTATGATATTCAATATTATGTGGAAGCCGGCTTTGAAAGAATTATGTCAGAAAACAATGTAGATTTTGTTCTTGCAGGACATGATCACATATATGCCCGCAGTTACCCGCTTTCAGGCAGGGACGGCGGCAAGGTTTCTGTGCCGGATAAAACGCGGGGCGGAAACGAAATTAGCAATCCCAACGACCCCATCTATTTAACATTTACATCTGCCAGCGGGCAAAAGTTTTACCCGGCGCGTGCGGATAACGCTTTCCCTTGGCTTGACAATTACTTGGCCGTTAGAACTAACCCCTTGTATCCTTATCTAGGCGAAGTCACCGATGCAGACGGCACCAGCTCTACATATTTTGGCAGCGCCCACTATCTGGCAGGCAGATTACCTGTTTCCAATGCAAAGTTTGTTCAGCCTTATATACCAAGTTACACTATTGTTGAAGTTGAAGACAAGACGATAACATTCAGTACATACACTACCGGCACGGCCTCCGGTCAGGATACCGGTGCTTCCCTGCCGTATAGTTATGATGCAGAAACTCCGTATGATTGGATTAAGGTAACAAAGGATTAACACTGTAGCGGCACAGCCGTAGCGTAGCGGCACAGAATACTGTGCCGCTACAATATCGTTGTACCAAAAAATTCCTCACCGTCCAATATTTTCTTTAAGTTGTCCAAGTTTTTCCCAGCGGCGCAGATTACTTTAAGGCCGATTTTTTCTGCATGACGGCTTGCTACAGGATCAAATGGTACATTTTTTCCGGGAACCCAGTCATCACCTACCATTGTGCGGAAGTCTGCCCAAGAGATTTTGTCTATGGGCTGTGCGGTTGGATCTATTTTTGGATCTGCCGTGTAAACTTTTTCTATGTTTGATAAATTGATAACAGAATCCGCCTTGAATTTTTCCGCTAAAAGTACGGCATCAAAATCTGTGGAAAAACCGGGCTTCCAGCCGGCGGCAACAAGAACCTTGCCTGTAAAAGAGGGTGCTTCCATTGGATTTGTTACTACCTCTTGCAAACACCAATCCCCCATTACTGCCTTTACCAACTGCGCATTCAAACGAGTAGCCATAATTCCTACCCAGTCTGCTTCTTCGTCTTTGATAGCGGGGTTTATTTCACGACAGGCATTTTGGTATTTTCTTGCGGGGCCGCCGCCGCCGACAACAAAAATAAAACGGCGGTTGGGATCGGCTTTTAAAAATCCGCCAATTAATTCAACAAAGTTTTTTACAAATTCAACATCAACATTATCAGGGGCAACAATTGAGCCGCCTAAAGAAATTACAGTTACCATATTAGACTCCTTATTTTTTATACTGCCTTTCCAATGGCTCTACATGAATTGTAGCCACCATGCCGCACTTTTCCTCTAATCTTTTTTCTATTTCTACCGTAATATCATGCGCTTCTTTTATGGATAAATTTCCATTAAGCCGTATATGAAAAGTTAATTCCTTATGATTAATATAATTATGCAAATGGAAATGATGAATATTTAGATCATCTTTATAAATACTGTTTACTTCTTTTGTTATTTGCTGAATTAAATCTTCATCCGGTTTTTCTCCCAAAATTTTGGTTATTGCTTCATTCACTATTACCCATGTTGCGTAAAAAAGCATAAGAGCAATTACTGCACCTAACGCGCTGTCTATCCACCAGAATTGTTTTGCAAATAAAATACCGCCAAGCACAACTACAGAAGAAAGCGCATCTGAACGGTGATGCCAGCCATCCGCCTTTACACTTGAGTTACCTGTCTTGCGTGCAATGTAAAAAGCGTATTGCGCCAATAACTCTTTTATTACAATGGAAACAGCGGTGACAACAATTGCAAGGGTTCCGTATTCAACGGATTCTTTATCTCTAAATTGCTGGATAGAATTTTCCAAAAAGCTGTAAGCTATAATTGCCAAAATTACGCCAATAAATATTGATGCTATTTGCTCCCAGCGGCCATGTCCAAAAGGATGTTCTTTATCTGCTTTGCGCGATGCAAGTTTAGCAGCCCCCACAACAATAACGGAGCTTAACGAGTCAGAAAGCGTATGCCAAGCATCAGCCATAAGAGCAATAGAGCCGGTTACTATTCCTGCCCACATTTTTGCAGCAAATAAAAGGGAATTTACTATTATTGACACAGTACCTTCAACATAGCCGGCTTTTGTTTTATTCATACTTCCTCCGGTTTAAAAATTAACCTGCTATAAATATTTTGTCAATCGTTTTTTGAGTTAGTTGAAACTTACTTTTTCTTGAATTCTTAACCCGTCAATAATCCAGTTAGTAAATATTTGGACTCTTCTGTTAACGCTGGAAGTAATATTTACCCTTTCTGCAATAAAGTTTGGCAGATAAAATCCTGTTACGCTGTATATAAGCACACCTTCCTTAATAGGTTCAAGATAAATAATTGTTAAATATCTTTCCGCTTTCATAACAGGAATAATATAGTACATAATGTCTGTGAAATTTGTAATTTTATATGTTAAACCGTATATACTTACAGAAGTATCGATCTTAAGAAAAAGGTTTCCCATGCTATATTCTTTAAGACGAGCATATATTGTTTCAGAAAAAGGAAGAGTAGTTGCCGGCAAAGGATCCGGAGCAGCTCTTCTGTTGCGATTACTTACAAGCCGGGTAGATTCTGTAAATGGATAAAACTCATAGTCGTTTATAGTTACAAAATAATCTTTTATATTTTCAATTCTTCCAAGCGCATAAAAAATATCAAGTAGGTCAAACTCTTTTTCGTTATACGGAACTACCACTAAAGCTTCTATAAGATGAGAAGGATTTTTTTCCATAACGCCGGAAAACAGATCTATTTCCAATTCCGGATTCGGAGTAATCCTTGAAGCATCATTCCTTGTAAAAAAATGCCTAATTCCATTATTACTTAAAGCTGTTCTTCTATCTCTTGCAGAAAAACTTGGAAATAATTCGTCAAAGGAACGGGTTTCAAAAACAGGAACTTCAAAAACCAAACCGGGGCCTTCAAAGAAGAAAGAATCTTCATCATCAAAAAAGAACTCTTCAGCAAGAGTTTCTTCCTCACTAAAAGTATCTTCTTGGGCAAGGGTTTCTTCCTCACTAAGAGTGTCTTCTTCAACAAGGGTTTCTTCCTCACTAAGAGAATCTTCTTCACTAAGGGGTTCTTCCTCATTGAGAGTATCTTCTTCAACAAGGATATCTTCCTCACTAAGGGTATTTTCTTCACTAAGAATGTCTTCCTCTTCATCAAAAAAGTCATCCTCAATTTTGGGCAATTCATCCAGAGTCAATAATTCCTCAAAAAGCAACACCCATTCCAGTGAATCTTCTTCTTCGGGAAAAGATTCGGCATAAATTGGAAATGTGAATATAAGTAAAAATAAAAATAGCGCTAATTTACCCGCCAATCTCACACCTCTTGCTTTTGTTTTCTATAATATACAACAAACCATATCTATATTTTGTTACGATCCAGGGCATGGACAGTACAGTGTTGCTAATTCGGAAATATTTGGCCTGCATATTGACATATTATCACAAAGATCTTAAAATACAAACAATATTTTAATTTTGTCGAAGGAGGAAAAAATGGCAAATAAAAAAAATTGGTTGGGAATATTAGCATTGGTGCTGGTATTGGGCGCTCTAATGAGCGGATGCTCACCGCAAAATCCACTTGTAGGAACATGGGTAGGCAGTAATTATGGCTTTGATAGTGAAGGAACATACAGCAAAGACGGAACTTACACTGAGACAACAGGCGGCATCACAACTACAGGAACTTATACAGTAGAAGGCAATAAATGTACTATTACCGTAGAAGGCATAGGCTCAATTGATTTCGATTTTGAGGTTAATGGAAATGAGTTGACATATACATTAATGGATATGACTTTCACTTATACCAGAAAATAAAAAACCCAATTAATGACAATCTAACCCATACAACAACCTTAGCCTTGCTTTGCAGGTCTAGGGTTGCTGTAGAATAATTTCCACACCTCTTGACAGTCCACCCTAAAAAATGATATAATATTCTATGCTCGTTAACATAATACAATTTCATTTCCTCACGCAAAGGTGCGAAGAACGCCAAGAAATATATTAATTAACATATGGAGGTTTTTTATGAATTTAAGAGCTTTTGGGAAAATTTCATTTTTACTGGTTATTATTGGCTTTTTTATGCCTATCGCATGTGATTTAAATGGTTTTCAACTTGCTGAAATCTTCTTTGAAGATGATGTAATATTTGGGATTTTGATGTATCTGATTTTTATATCTGCAATTATAGGTCTTACTCTTGGGTTTTTATTGATATTTAATAATAAAGTAAATAGAGGTTTTGAATGGACTTGTTTGCTTCTTTGTATAACAAGTGGAATTTCTATTTATATTTTTATGTTACAAGGCGGCCCGGAATTACAATCTGGAGCATATCTTATATTAACTGGATGGATTTTTGCTTTTATCTTCCAAGTTATATCGGATTCAAGTTCTAAGAATTCACAAAACCTAAGCAGTTCTAATAAAAAATGCAGGCAATGTCAAACTATTTATAAAGGGTTTCATTCTTCTTGTCCAAAATGTAATTTCTTTTTATATGAAGAAACTGATCAAAGTATAGATACAACTGCTCTTCAAACAGATTCAATAAATACAAATAATAATTTAATAATTTCCGGAAAAGGCAAAGGGAATTCCGGCATTATTACATGGTGTATTGCTTATTTAATTCTTGCACTTATAGGTGTTTTTATGTGTGTTATGTCAAAAGAAGAATTAATACTATCAAAAGAAATATTTCGTTTTGAACTTTTTCTAGGTATTACATTCGCAGGTGTTTGGTTTGTATTAGGGGTATTGGCTTTTTTAACATTCATTATTTATGCGGTCTTATTACCCATAACTATTATTAAAAATGAAATTAATGTTTACGGGAATAAAATTGAAGGAAAGGGATATAATAAATATTTTATTTATGGAGACATAAGGGTACAAGCTTTTCAAATTACTCATGAAAAAATAGTGAATATTGACACGAACAAAAATTCAATTACTATCCATACTCCAGATAATAAGTATAAATGTTATACAATGAATGCAGCTGAAATAAAACAGGCTATTTTAGATAGTATTAAATAAATAATCCGGAGATATTCAAGGCGGTTAGCGTTAATTGAAACGCTAACCGCTTTTTTTATTTATTATGTCGGGTATTATTAACGCAAAGACGCTCTCCTGCAGCGATAGCTTCCAGCAAAGGCGCTAAGTTGTCGCACAACAATTTTTTTCTTCTCTTTGCGTTCTTAGCGCCTTTGCGTGAGGTAATGAATTTGTAACAATTAGCGGAAAATGGTAAATCAGGAAAACTTGTCAAATAGCAAGTCTTTAGTTCTTGATAATTTTTTAATCATAATTTAAAATATAGTAATTGAAAATTCAATAAGAAGTACACCATTGCCGGAAGCAAATATTTTAATAAAAGGTAAATATAACAAACCATTAAATGTAACAAATCCTCTATCTCATTTTCGTATAGATAGAAGTGAAAATTATATTGATATATTTATCCTTTTCAATGAAAATCAGCGTCAGTCGTGACCCCTGCTTGGCTGATTTTTATGAAGGATTGGGAAGACTAACTTTTCGCATTTTTATCACTTAAATCTTCAAGTTGATTATTCAATAACAATTTAAGCTCTTCTTTATTTGGCAAATACAACTGATATTTTGAAACAAACAACTGGCTGTTCATACCATAAGTTGCATATTCCACTAAAAGTTCATCTTTATCTTTGGACAGAATTATTCCTATTGGAGGGTTGTCGCCTTCGGTATTTTCTTCTTTATCGAAAT
>Ga0099364_10002061_pt1 | contig 32345 bp, 23 predicted proteins | sample TergutTh196P3_FD_73070 | JGI IMG/M metagenome (GOLD analysis project Ga0099364, IMG submission 73070) | Microcerotermes parvus P3 segment gut microbial communities from Pointe-Noire, Republic of the Congo - Th196 P3 | ecosystem: Host-associated > Arthropoda: Insects > Digestive system > Gut ... | reverse complement strand
TTGAGTCAATAAATCTATTCAGACTCGTCGGGGCATTGGAAACATTCTAACGAAATCATTCTACCATGAAGGAACGAAATATCAACGCAGACGAACTGAACGCACACTTGAAAAACACCGGCAGGACGTTTTCCATTGCAAAGAAACGGCATGGGATTGTCGAAGGCAACGGCAAAGACCATTCACAACCTTGTCCCCTCTGCGGTGGCAGTAATCGATTCTGGTACAGTGCCGATTGCGATTGCTTTTTCTGTCGAAAGTGTCCGGCACCGTCGGGACAAAAGCAACGTAGGATCAGCATCTACGATTTAGAGTCGCACCACTTCGGCATAGACAATTTCCCAGAGGTGCTTGAACGCATTGCGATAGCAAGCGACTACTCTGTTGGTTACGTCAATGACGAACCGAAAGGCGGAACCGGCGGGAAACCGAAACGATTCAATGAACGCAAGACATCGCATGTCTATCATGACGTGGACGACAAAGAAGTTTATCGAATTATCCGAACGGATTACACCGATGAGAGCGGCAAGCCCGGTAAAACATTTTGCCCTGTTTTCTACGCTTTTAGTGAAAGTGTTCACTCGCAAAACTCGTGTACAATGGGTCACCGATAGACTGATGCCAGTATGCACGAAGAAAAGGAATTATCTGACTAATGACTAATCTAATATAAGAAATTTTGCAAGCATGATGTTCGGAAACATAGTAATACAAAGACCTTTATGTCTTTTGTTAATCGTGGCGTTAAGTGATTATTAGCCGCCAATGCTCTCGCCGTCACCTCGCTGAAACCGTCAATCACTAGCATAAAAACGACAACATCATAGTCCGATGTACCATCAAATAGCATATCATACCAATTTTTATCAAATGATACCTTTTCCAACTCAACTGTTGCGATTTTGGTTGCGCATTTTTCACTCCCCGGAGTAATAGACACAAAATCACGATAAAATGAAAATCTTGTCAACGGAGTGACCGGAATATCGGGTAGCCGGAATAGCAATGTTGCGGCACACTTAACGCTCTGGTATAATGATGTAAGATGTCCGCCGATGCTCTTGACCTCCGTTCGCCCATCCAGTTTCTCAAAGGGGTTGGTCCCAAACGGGCAGAAATTCTTAACCGAATCGGTATTCACAAAGTCAGTGATCTGCTCTTCTATTTTCCTCGCGATTATCAAGATATGACGCAATGCCGGGAGTTTGATCAACTCGAAGAGAGTCCCCAACCCCAAACAATCGTTGGAACAATTGCCGATTGGAGCCGAAGATCAACCCGGCGTGGCGAAATGTTGACTCTCTTCGTCAACTGCAATGACAAAGGTTATCTAAAAGGAATGTGGTTTAATTCTTTCTATACCATAAAAGAGTTTGCAAAAGACAGAAAGGTGATGCTAACCGGCAGGCCGAAATTTGATCATCCATACTGGACGATGATGTTTCCGCAGATTACATACCTTTCCGACCAGGAAGATGAGCATGTCATCGAATCTTTTTTGCCCATTTATCCGCTCACCGAGGGGATTAAGCAATATCATCTACGACAGATTGTGCGTGCGATGTTGCCGATTTTTGTGCCGATGCTCGAAGAAGTCTTCCCCGATGCGTTTTTACGGGAACATAATCTGCTCCGAATAGATGAGGCGGTTCGAGCGATTCATTTTCCCAGAGACCATACGGAAAAAGATTTGTCTCTACGGCGTTTTGTTTATCAAGAACTTTTTGTTTTGCAGTTGGGTCTGGCGATCCGGCGATTGCAACACCAAACGATGCTCAAGGCATCGCCGATGGTATTAGATGCAAAAACGAATACGGCTATTCGCCAACGGTTTCCATTTGAATTGACCAAAGCCCAGGAAAAAGTTCTCAAAGATATAGTGGAAGATATGTCGAAGCCGGTGCCGATGAACCGTTTATTGCAAGGTGATGTGGGCAGCGGGAAAACGATTATTGCGGTTTATGCGATGCTTCTTTCCGCAGCCAACGGGTATCAATCCGTTTTTATGGCACCGACGGAAGTATTGGCTAAACAACATCTTCGGACGTTAACACGAATACTAGAAGACAAGTCGGGGATGTTTAGTAATATCAATATCGCTCCGCTCTTCGGCGGGCAAAAAACGGCCGAACGAAAAAAAATCTTGCGGGATATTTCGACCGGTACGGCTCAAATTATTATCGGCACGCAAGCAATTATCTACGGCGAAATTCCCTTCGCCAAATTGGGGTTGGTGATCATCGACGAACAGCATAAATTCGGTGTGATGCAACGGGCAGCACTCAAGTTGACGGTTCCCAAGAATTCCATGTCAGCAAAACATACCGTCAATGATGTTGCGAATAAGGGGTCGGGAACTCTCAACATGGGGCAACCGTATGGCCATTCATCCGACTTTGAACCTCATTATCTCGTGATGACAGCAACGCCCATTCCGCGAAGTGTTACCATGACGATGTTCGGCGATCTCGACGTGTCGGTAATGAATGAATTACCGCCGGGGAGACAACCCGTCAAAACCTATATTGCCGAACCGGAAGACCGGACGACGTGGTGGGATTTTGTTATCAGAAAAGTCGTAGAAGAACATTGGCAAGGTTATGTCGTCGTGCCGTTGGTCGATGAGTCGGAACATTTAGATGCCCGAAGCGTCATCGATGTTTACGAACAACTGTCGGCAGGGCCGCTCAGGAACTGCAGGCTGGGTATGATGCATGGCCGAATGTCCGCCGAAGAAAAGGAAAAAATTATGTTCGATTTCCGAACCGGCGAAATTCAAATTCTGATCGCAACAACCGTCATCGAAGTCGGGGTCGATGTTCCCAATGCGAATTTGTTAACGATAGAGAATGCAGAACGGTTTGGACTATCGCAACTTCATCAACTTCGCGGCCGTATCGGCAGGGGGAAACATCCTGGTTACTGTACGGTGTTTTACAATCCCAAGGCCGAAAATGTTCAAAAGCGGTTAAAGGCGTTTGAAAAATTGTCGGATGGTTTTCGGTTGGCGGAAAAAGATTTCGAGATACGCGGATCCGGCGATTTGTTTGGAACTCAACAGCATGGCATGCCGCCGTTTCGCGTCGCAGACTTAGTTCGGGATAAAGAAATCTTATACGAGGCGCGAACCGATGCGGTGCAATTAGTCTATTCCGATCCCGGCTTGACCAGACAAGAGCATGCCAAATTACGGAAACAAATGTTAAACCGTTACGGAGCCGTATTGAATTTGGGCGATGTGGGATAAGAGATAAATAGAAATCATATTGTGTTCGCAATCATCACAAATTTTGTACTATCGCCAATTTTGTACTAGGGCGTGTTTACACTACAGGTTTTTTGGGACATATTGCTCGAAATGATACCTTTTTTCGGGAAATCAAAAACTTTTGGCTGCCGAAAATCTGTTTATTCTGCGCATTTGTTTACCCAAACACTCCAATTTAACAAGTGTAAACACGCCCTAGCGATTACGGAGCCTTAACGCTGGTTTTGCGTGGATGTTTTACTCCGGCATTCCAGCGTACGCTGGAATCCAGTTAGCCGCCGCACCCTGCGGGGACTTCCTACGCGAAACAATGCGTGTTGCAGGGCAACACTAACGGCGGCCGGATTGCGATGGAATAACGAATGCGGAATAACGAACGCAAGGCCGCGGCAAATTCAGGAAACGCTCTAACAACCCCGACGGCTAACCAATGCCGATACCAAATGAGCAATGCCCGGAAGTTAACAACGCCAATAATACTGAACACAACTAATTAACTAAATTTAACATTTAACAAAACCAAACTTAACAAACTTTAACAAAACCAACAACAAACCTATGCTTAACAAATTTAAAATCGGAACCAAACTTACACTATCCTTCGGCATCGTCATCCTGCTACTGCTTTCCATGACAGGATTTGTCATGTATAGTTTTTCACGAATATCCTACTCCACAGAAAATGTGCTGGACATGTTCGTCAGCGCAAATCGGGCAGGCGAATGTATCAATCACGCCAACCAAATGCGGCGGCACTTCCTGCGGTATATGGCAACGCCCGACGAAGATCTGATCAGACAATTCGACGAAGAACTCAACCTCACCGAAGAGATTATCAAAAATGTCGCCGCAAATTCCCCCATACCGGCAAACCAAACGGAAGCCCAACAACTACTGGGTATTTTGGACACGATCAGAAACAATAAAGACGAGTTTATGCAACTGGAAGGAGTCATCGATTCCATCCGCACAACATGCTCCGGTATCGCAGAAGGTGTTCGCAGCGAACTCGAAACCATCGGGAAAGAACTCTACGCACGATATAAGGCGCAAACCGTTGCCGGCGGCAACGGTGAATCGCTTATTCGGGCAACCGATATGGAATTGGTCACAGAATTTTTGCGGGCACAAACACTTGTCGCCCAAGTTTTGCAGTTGCGGGATAATTTCGTTTTTTCGACGGTTCCCGCAAGGCAAGAAGAATACAAAAGCCAACTGCTTGCCAAGATGGGAGAGTTGACATACAAACTTGAGGAAGACATCCAAAGACATCCGGCATTGCCCCAGGATTTTGCCGGCAGGGTGAACACCATCGTGGAAAACCGTATCGAGTGGGGGAATACCGCAGGAAATTACATCGGCAACATCGAGAAGCAGCGCGGGATGGAAGAACCGATTATGGCCGCTCTTCGTGAAGTGATGGATCGGGTAGAGATAATACAGGATAATGTAACCCGGGCAGCCGAGGCGACGGGGGTGACGCAGCATGGTATTGTTACAACCTCGCAACTGTTCAGGGGCGGGATTGCCCTTATCGCGGTGATCGGTGCCGTGATTATGGGCTGGCTTTTGACCGTCTCCGTAGCGACTGGTATTCGGACGGCTGTCGGTGTGATGAAAGCCGTCGCGGATAAAGGAGATGTCGCGATCGAAATCCCCAGGGAGAGTCTCCAACGCGGGGATGAAGTCGGCGAACTTGCCCTTGCCGTTCAAGGTATTTTGGCGCAATTCCGAAATGTCGAACACTTGGCCAACGACCTTGCTGAAGGGAATTATACAGCCCAAACCAAGATTCGCGGCGATCAGGATACAATGAATATCTATCTGAACAAGATGCTGGATCAGGTCAATCAGGCGATGGGTGAAATCAACGAAACCGTCAAACAGGTTGCAACGGGCTCCGGCGAAGTATCCTCTGCGGCACAGTCTTTGGCGAATGGTGCCCAGGAATCGGCTGCCAGTTTACAGCAGATTTCGGCTTCGATGAATCAAATGAGCAGTCATGTGAAAACGAATGCCGCCAATGCGACGCAGGCACGCGACTTGGCAATGAATGCTAATAAAGCCGCCACGAAAGGACAGGAAGCAATGCAAAATATGACCACGGCGATGAGCCGGATTACGGAAAACTCCAATGAAATCCAACGGGTCATCAAAGTGATTGATGACATTGCATTCCAGACAAATTTACTTGCCTTGAATGCGGCGGTCGAAGCTGCCCGGGCGGGACAACACGGCAAAGGATTCGCCGTCGTGGCCGAAGAAGTACGCAATCTGGCATCACGAAGTGCCAAAGCAGCGAGGGAAACATCTGAGTTGATCGACAAAAACAGCCTGGAAATAGAAAAAGGCGGCGAAGTCGCATCGATGACGGCGGATGTCCTTAATGCAATTGTCGATGAAATCAAGCAGACGACGGATGTTGTGTCCGGCATTGCGGTCGCAAGTCATGAGCAGGCGGAAGGAGTGAATCAGATCACCATCGGCTTGCAACAAATTGATCAGGTAACGCAGCAAAATACGGCAACGGCGGAGCAATCAGCCAGTGCGGCGAACGAAATGAGCGGAATGGCAACGAACTTGCAAGAGTTGATCGCGAAGTTCAGACTGCGTGAACATTCGCGGGCATAGCGGTGCACACTGCGGTTGCTATATCGCAGTTGCTATCTCGCAGCGAACATTGCGGTTGCTGTGCAACGCGTCCTTTTGTTCTATGTTGTTCTATCGTTACCCGACCCGACCTGCAGGGCGTTCCTGCGATATACTGCGCCCCGCCGGTCGGGTCGGCTAACGGTACCCTTGCCCTTCTCACCATTGTGCCATTGTGCATGCTTGCAATTCTTTTTTCATAAATTACAATGATACGGGTAAGCGGTTGCAATCGCTTGACACCCCCAACCCTAACATACGAAAGGAGACCCTTATGGACAGACGAAGTTGGATAACCAAAACATGCAGCGGTGTGGCCGGTTTGGCCGCTCTGCTCGGCGGCGGGGCTGCGTTGGCTCAAGTACGTCAACGACCCAATGAACGACAACCCGGTGAACGACCATTAGCCGACCGGCCTGGTCTTTTAGGACGAAGAAGAGGACAACCTATGATACAAAAATACGATAACGCACGATTTTACAATGCCGACGGCAGTTTCAATCAAGCCGCCGCTAAAGAAGCCTATAAAGAATTGCTCCGCTACCATGAGTATTCTCTGCCCGACGTCGTCGACGATGAACGGTTTTGGATCGTGGATTTCGGACTCGGCGACTTCGCCAACGTCGGAATGGCGGGCATCTTTTGGGTGAACGACAAAGAGCAAGGATATTTCGGCCACGAAATATTTCTCTTGCCGTTCCAAATGATCCCGGAACACTCTCATGTCGAAGCAGAAGGAAAACCTGCTAAACACGAATACTGGCAAGTCCGAAACGGCAGTATTTTCAACTTTAGCGAAGGCGGTTCCAAAGATGATCCGATGCCGGTTGCGTTACCGCAATCGCAACTGGATGCCGGTGCCATCACGGCGTTTAACTGGGTTGAACTCAAAGCCGTAACGGGTTTGGGTAAAGGCGAAGCCGTGCTCAATCGGAGCGGTGCGTATCACTTTATGATCGCCGGCGGAGAAGGAACAATCGTTACGGAGTATGCGAACTATCACAGCGGCGACGGATTGCGTCTCCAAAACAAAAACGCCAAAATGTAGCAGCCTATTTGTCCGGTTATGTTTTTATACCGTAAACGGGATCAAAATGGACGTTTTCAGCCGTAGATGACAAGGAGAGCACAGATAATTTTATCCGTGTATATCCGTGCTGTCCGCGGCTGTCAAAAAGACCATTGTCATGCCGCTTGCAGTATAGCAACAGAGCAGAAACGAGAAGATGTAGTAGAACAACGAAAAGAATGGAAACAATTTTAAACCATTGCTGATGAGACAACACTCGTTTTCATCGATGCAGTGTTGTTGGTTGCAGCGCTGGGCTGCAACCAACATAACACCGTTGTATGGTTGGTCTTTGAATCCGATTGAGATGGTATTTTCAATGTTGAAGGCATTATTGCGTAAGACAAAAATACGCACGATGGAGGAACTATGAAAGAAACTCGGTGAAATTTGCGATGTGTTTGCGCCCGATGAATGTAAAAACTACTACAAACACGCTGGTTATGGAAAACCATAGAGTCCAGATGAATTGTGGATTCGCTCTAGCGGGCGGGATGCAATCCCGTTAAGATGCCTTCGTCCGTTGCGATGACGATCCAACCTGATACGACAGCAGGTGATGCCGCCAGTCTGCCGGTGAGTTCTATACTCTCAAGCAATCGTCCTGTCGTCAAGTCTAATACATACAATGAAGAATCCATTGAAGGAATATAGACTTTGTTGCCGACGATAACAGCACCGCCTTCTATGCGTCCACGAGTCACACGCTTCCAACGTCCTTTCCCCGTCTTTGCATCAACAGCATAGATTGTCCTATCTTTTCCACCAAAGATAAGAATACCATCTTTATACGCCGCCGGGGCTTGAACCCCCCGTTGCATCTCAAACCGCCAAATGATTTGCCCCTCTTTCCAATCAATACACAAAAACTCTCGCCCCTCCGTGCCGACAAAAGCAAAGTCGCCGACTATTGCCGGAGTTGAACCCGTCTGCGAATCTAAAGGGATTTTACTCACTCCCTTGCCCGTATCAAGATTCACAACATGCAGAAAACTATCACAACCTGCGACAAAACAATGCCGACCCGAAATTGAAGGAAAACATTGAATAGCCTCTTCGGTTTTGTATTCCCAAACAAGTTCACCCGAATCGGCTTCTAATGCAAAGAGAGAACCGCTCTGCGATGCGACGATAATTCGTTTCGTCTGAACATCGACATTGGGACCGCTATCGATTGTTTTTTTGGCATCGAACGTCCATTTATTGTACCCGGCTTCCGAATCAAGGGCATAGAGAAGACCTTGAATGTCGCCGACGAAGATCGTTCCTTCAAAATAAGCGGCGGGGCTGGCTATATCATTCGGGATGTTATGTACCCATTTAAGATTGCCGGTTTGCAGATCGCGGGATTGCATGCCTTCGCCCCGGGTTCCGATAAAGATAGAATTGCCGACGATGATTGGAGTAGTTTCGAAATCTCCCCGTTCGAGTTGCTGTTCCCACGCAATCGTCATATTGCCGGCAAGGCGAACGGCTGGATCGGCTTGCCCCGTCGCTGCGGCATTACCACGATACAATGCCCAAGACGAATCGGCAACGACGTCGTCGATAAACCAAGGAATAAAAAAGAAAAACAAGATACTTCGTTTCATATCATTACTATCCGGTAAGTGGCGTGATGTTGACGTCGAAAACTAAAACGTTCTTGCTATCGCTTCAATTTTATACGCTTCCAATATGTCACCTTCTTTTAGGTCGTTGAATCCTTTGAGTTTAATACCGCATTCATATCCATCACGAACTTCCTTGACGTCGTCTTTGACTCTCTTAAGCGAATCGAGCGGGTACTCGCCGATGATTCGGCTATCCCGAATAATGCGAATTTTACAGTCCCTTTCGATCATCCCCGAAGTCACCCGGCAACCAGCGATCGCCCCCAATCGGCTAATGTGAAAAACCTGCTGAACCGTCGCCCGACCGAGTTCTTTAACCTGTTCAATCGGCTTGAGCAACCCTTCGAGCGCCTTTTTGATGTCATCCGTCAGGTTGTAAATAACATCATATCGGCGTATTTGAATTTTCTTACGGTCGGCCATAATGCGTGCATTTTCGTCGGGCACGACGCTGAAGCCGACAATGATTGCATCCGAAGCGTCTGCTAATTGGACGTCGGCTTCCGTAATACCGCCGACTGTCGCCTGCAAAATGCGTATTCTTACTTCGGGATGTTTTAACTTTTCAAGTTCTTTCCGAATGGCTTCAATCGAGCCGCGAACATCTGTCCGAATGATAATGTTTAAGGTTTGGACTTTTTGCGAATCCGTAATGCGTTCAAAGAGCGATTCCAGCGTAACTTTGGCATGAACATCGGCTAGTTCGCCAACACGTTCGTCTTCAAGCCGTCTTTCGGCAATCATTCTGGCGTCAGATATATCCCCCAGCACACAAAATCGGCTCCCGGCCTTCGGAGCGACATCGAGGCCGACCAGTTGAACCGGCGTACTCGGCGTTGCGGCGTCGATGTGTTTTTTGGAATTTAGAGGATCATACATCGCTTTAACCCGACCGTAAGCGGAACCGCAAAGAATGACATCGCCGGGCCGAAGGGTTCCCTTTTGTACGAGAAATTTGGAGACAACCCCCTGGCCAGCCTGTAACTCCGATTCCAGAGCGACGCCTACAGCGGGGCGGTCGGGATTGGCCTTGAGTTCGTTGAATTCGGCGATAATTTGAATGGTTTCGAGCAGTTTATCGACCCCCATTCCGGTGAGTCCGCTGCATCGGATAATTTCCGTATCGCCGCCCCATTCACTCGGAATAAGACCTTGGTTGGCAATTTCCTGGATAACGCGGTCGGGATTGACGCCGGGCAAATCCATTTTATTGAGAGCAACGACAATCGGCACTCCGGCGGCTTTAGCGTGCGAAATTGCTTCTTCTGTTTGAGGCATCACTCCGTCGTCCGCCGCAACAACGAGGATGACGATGTCCGTACAATTTGCTCCCCGAGCCCGCATCTCCGTGAAAGCCTCATGGCCCGGCGTATCGAGAAAGGCAATGTCTTCGCCGTTTTCCATTTTTACCCGATATGCCCTAATGTGCTGGGTAATCCCGCCCTTTTCGCCGGAGACGACATCCAGCCGAAGAATATGATCCAGCAAGGTTGTTTTTCCGTGGTCAACGTGTCCGAGTACGGTAACAATCGGCGGACGCGGGCGCAATAGTTCGGCGGGGTCTTCCTTTTCAAACAGAGAGGTTACAAGGCGGTCTTCCAACGACACATACTCGCGAACGATCACTTGAACTCCGCAGGATTCCGCTAGCAAAGCCGCCGATTCTTGATCCAGTTGAGCGTTGAGCGTCATTGGGGTTCCCATTTCCATCAACTTGCGAATCACGATCACGACGGGCAATCCGGTACTTTCGGCAAACTGTTTGACCGTGCAGGGCAGTTGAATGATAATATCCCCTTTTCGCGGGGCGGCTGTATTGACAGACCGGCCATGAACTTTTTGCCGCCGTAATTGCCGGGGGATCATAACGCCGTCGTCATCGTCGGCGGAGCGGCGCATTGTTGCGCCGGAGCGGCGTCTTTTTTTGTCGGGTTCGTAGAGACCGCCGCCCCCAAAAGGGGATGTTCCCCGTGTACGGACATCTTTGACGGCACCCCGACTCTTGGTTGCGGCTATGGGGCGTTTGACGCCGTCGCGGTCTTTACGTTCTTCCTCTTTTCGGCGAAGTCTTTCCTCGTGTTTGCGGATATGTTCTTCTATCGACTGGGCAACATTGCCCTTGCCGCGAAGAAGTTCCGGAGGCAGTTTCATATCCGGCTTTTGAGCGGCGGGACCTTTAGGCTTCGCCGGTTGGGATCGCGATGCACCTTGCGGAATGGGAGCGACGTGAATCGCCGGGCCCGTCGGCCTCGCTCCGCCAGGCCGATCGCCGTCGGGACGCTGGCGGTAATCGTCCAGGTTGGGAATTTTTTCGGTAATCTTCCGCATTGGCCCGCGATAATTCGGGTCCATCCGAACATTGGCAGCATGTCCCTGTTGGGCATAACCCGTCGTGAGCGGGGCGAAGGGCTTGGGTGTATCGCGGTATTGTCCATCCCGCTGTTCCTTGTTATTGATTTTGCCGTCGTTGTTTTTGCCCTTTCCTTTGCCGTCTTTGTCCCTGCCGGATTTGCGTGAACCCTTTGCGGGCAATTCGACGCGGCCAATGGGCGGCGGTAAAACCGTCTTGGGAAGAATGACCGGCTGAATAGGGGCAGGCAACGGTTTATTCTTTGACGGACTTCCCTCTTCGCCTGACAGACTACCGTTACTCGACGGGAGCGGCGTGGCCTGATTTTCCGATGCAAAATGCTCTGCGTGCGGTTGTTCTGAACCTGGCGGCAACGAATCGGCTACTTGCGACGAACCAACGCTAACGTGAGACGAACCAACAACTGTCCCAGCAGGCGTGTTCGCGTCCAAAACTGCATCTTTAGAAGATTCGGCAGTCGGCGTCGCCGTTGAATGAACATCCGTTGAATGAACAGATCGCGTACCCGATTCGACAGGTTGTTCGGCAACGCTGGGGGCAGTTGATTCGGTAGAAGGCGGAAGAGATATCGCCGGTTTTTCAGGCGGTTTTTGATTGGAAGATTCAATGTTGCTGGGTTTTACAGGAACGTCCAGGTTTCGCACTCTATTCTCGGTAACAACCGGGCGATGGAAGGCAACCGCATCCGGTTGAGGATTTTTCGATTGTTTTTTGGCATTCAACTTTTCTTTGACCTGCCCGGACTCCTCTTCGCTAAGAGTTTGTAATGACGAATTCTTACCCTCTATCCCTAGTTGCTTGATTGCAACGAGAATATCTTTGCTATCGACATTAAGTTGTTTCGACAGAGCGTAGATTCGGATGGACAAACTCGACTCTCCTGGTAATAGACCGGCAAAACGGACGGCGTCTCAAAGACAATACCCCACGTGATACGCTATTTTACCGCAAATATACAAAATGGGTAGTATCCCCCGTCAGTAGAAACGTCTCTAATCGTCACTGACCGTGAAAGCAAAAACGAGGCAAGCGTACCGCTGGGAATCTTATATTTCCGCTTTCCGGGAAAGATGGCGTTATTCTTGTTCGGAGGAAAAAGAAACACGCTCTATTCGCCGTGGAATCAATAGGCGTTCCGGTATTTCGGGTGGCCGAATCGGCGACGATTCTTCAAAGACATGGGCAGTTTCCAACATTTTTTCTTTGCGATTAACATCCGGCTCCCGTATCATTTTTCGTATTGTTTGGGGCAAAGTGTTCCCCGCAAAAGTTGGTTCGTGATAAATTGTGCCGCGAGTCAGGGGGCCTGCACCCGCAAACCACAGATTTTGGGCTCCGCTTTCTTCTTGCCGATTTCCCGATGCCCAAATCGGTCTTCCGGTATCTTTGCGGTATGCAAACAGGGCAACTTTGGCGACTCCGCGTTGCTTGGTACTTTTCAGAAAGGGGATTTCCGGGATCGATGTGGCCGAATACGGACTGCCGGGGAATGCCGGCAGGGTCGTTGCGGGGATACCGACTAATAATTCATCCCGGTCGGTCCCCACGGCACCTGCCCGAACTTCGACAATATAGTCCGCATCTTCTTCGGAGGCTGCAAGAATTGCACCGGCGATTGCTAAATGTTGACGAACAGCCATCGCCAGATAGTCCCGGTCGGTCGTATATTCAATGGCCGATGTGTCCAGATAACACCTTTTATTTTGCATTGGACTAAAATCGACATTGGCAACGACCCGGTCGATCGCGTTGCTGATGAGAAGTTGTTCAGTGCCGGTTCGCTTGGTATCGCTCCATTTTGTCGTTCCGCATCCGCACACAAACACAGCGCAGATGCTTATCATCAAGCACCATACAGATTTTGACTTCCCAAAATAGGCAGCGCAATTCATACGTCGGCGAAAGTTTTGCAGGGAAGTCTAATGAAATTCGGAACGGCTGTAAAGGGATAAAGGGGGAGATTTTTTAGGGAAAACCCGGCCTGCCTGCCCCTCGCTCTTTATGTTATCCGGCTAAATTTATTCAGATGAGTTATCCGGCACAAATTTTCTTTGCACAATCGATTGGGCCAACGCTGTTTCCGTCTTTGTCGAGAACTCGCCAAATATCGCCGGACACTTCATCAGCCAAGCGGATCGTTCCATTGGAATCGATGCCGAATTCAACTTTGAAGTCAATCAATTCGTAACCGTATTTTGCTAATTCGTCTTTGAGGATGTTGCCGATTCGCCGCGTCGTCGTGTCGCAAAATTCATACTGTTGGTCGGTAAGTTTTTTGAGCAAAACACATGCTTCTCTGTTGATACGGGGATCTCCAAGATCATCGTCTTTCAAAGTTGCTTCGATCAATCCGCTGAGTTGAAATCCTTGTTCAATACCGTACATTTTACAAAATGATCCCCAGGCTTTTTCCCGCCAGATGAATTCGACGGGCAGGATGTCGAGTTTTGTGCAAGTCATCGTTCCTTGTCCGGCGTCCGAACTGATATAATGCGTCTGAATGCCTTTCTCTTGTAGAATTGGGAAAAAATACCGGCTTAGTAAAAGCGAGGCTTTTCCTTTCCCTTCGATGGAAAGCCCGACTTGGTTGGCACCAGGATCAAAGGTTCCATCCGTCCCGCAGGCATCATCCTTGAAAAAGAAAGTACAAGTTCCGTCGTTATTAACAGTAACGTTTTTAGTTTTTCCCATCGTTTATTTTTTGTTCTTTTGTTAATGGATTGAAATGCAAGAAAGTGATTATACCAAATTGCCGTCGTTTCGTTATGCCAATGCGGCGTCCAAGGCTTTGGTGATGGTATTAGCATTTTGCATACCGACAAATCGGGAAACCATGTTTCCGTCTTTCAATAAAACCAGCGTCGGTATGCTTTGCACTTCAAAACGCCGGGCAACATCTTGCGACTGGTCGGTATCGACCTTGATAATTTTGGCTTTCCCCGCATAATCGCCGACGATTTGCTCTAGTATTTGCAACTGGAGTTTACACGGTCGGCACCATGTTGCGGAAAAATCGACCAAAACTACACCGGTTTGGATTTCGGCGTCAAAATTCTCTGACCCGACGATTGAAATTGAATTGCTCATTAGTCTATTGACCATATCTTCTTGCAAGATACGGTATGTTGGGAATCGCGAAATACTTCCTCATTATAGCATATAATAAGGCGAGATGTATCATTAGAGCGATTCTCGTGTTTCTATGGCAACAATCGTCATTCAGCGTATGCAGGAATCAAGTTAGCCGACCCGGCCTGCGGGGCGTTCTTTCGCGAAATACTACACCCCGCCAGCCGGGGCGGGTAACCCAATTCCCTACTATGCGGGAATGTTTTTGTCCATAGAAACACGGGAAAAACTCTAATACCACAGTCAGAAACCTGCAATCCGTTTACGTCTTACAGCATATACATCTTACAGCATATCAATCGGGTCTACGTCAATCATCCATTGAACTTCCGTCGGCGTTTTTAGGGCAAGCGATACCGAACGGACGGTTTCCCGAAGCCGGTCGCCGTGGCTTGAAAAGAGATGAACATGAAAGCGGTAAAAATTGCGCAATTTCGCAAACGGTGCCGGAGCGGGGCCCAATAATCTAAACGGCATACCGTTGGCCGATTCGTTTGCAAAACGGCTTGACAGGGCAACGTTTAATTTCTCTGCGAACATTTTGGCAAAGTCCAGAGTGTGCGATTCTTGCTCGCCGCGTATTACAATGCGTATCATACGGCTATACGGCGGATAACCTAACAGTTTTCGCATCGGCAATTCTTGCTGGACAAAGCCCGAATAATCATGCGACGCCGCTGCCAAAATTGCGGGATGATCCGGTTGAAATGTCTGCACAATAACCCGGCCGCCCCGGTCGCCCCGGCCTGTCCGCCCCGCAACTTGCGTGATTAAATGAAAAGTCCGCTCCGCTGCCCGAAAGTCGGGGAAGTGCAAGGCCGTATCCGCATTGATCACGCCGACGAGCATCACATTAGGAAAATCAAGCCCCTTCGCAATCATTTGGGTCCCAAGCAGTATCTGCACTTGGCCGTTGCGGAATTGAGCGAGGGCCTGTTCGTGCGAGCCCGGCCTGTGCATCGTGTCGGTGTCCATGCGCAAGATCGATGCAGTCGGGAATCGATGTTTTATTTCCTGCTCCAGTTTTTGCGTTCCGAATCCCATAAACCGCATACCGAAAAAACGGCATTTTGGACATTCTTTCGGCAAGGGGATTTGAAAATCACAATAATGACACAACGCAATTTCTTCAATTTTATGATGGGTTAAAGCCACATCGCAGTTTGGACATTTAACAGGTTCGCCGCAGGCGGTGCATTGGATTTGCGTCGAAAATCCCCGGCGGTTAAGCAGCAGGATGATTTGTCCTTTGGCGGCGAGAGTTTCGTGTATTGCTTGATGCAGTTGCCGATGGATGGCACCGCGAGTTGTCATCATACGTATTTCCTCACGAAGATCGACGATGTGAACGCCGGGCAGCCGCAGGTTTTTGACTCGGTTCGGCATGGTTAGCCGAATCGTTTGTCCTGTTTGGCCGGGTGTTTTGGAAGGACAACTTGCAAACCAGGATTCCAAGGCAGGCGTTGCGGAGCCGAGAATCAGAGCAACGTCCTCAATCTCTGCCCGTTTGCGGGCGACATCCCTGGCATGATAGCGAGGAGCACAATCTTGCTTGAAGGAGTTTTCATGTTCTTCATCAATCACAATGAGTCCTAATCGCGACAACGGAGCGAACAATGCGCTTCGGGCACCGACGACAACTTGTACCTGACCCGATGCAATGTTCGACCATTGCCGGTGTCTTTCCGCATCGGTCAAGTGCGAATGCAAGACGGCGACGTTGGCGAATCGAGACTGAAAGCGTCCGAGCGTTTGCGGCGTAAGGCTAATTTCCGGCACGAGGACGATTGCCTGTTGATTCCTTTGAACGGCGGCTTGAATTGCCTGGATATAAACTTCCGTTTTCCCGCTGCCGGTTACGCCATGCAGTAAAAATGTTTTGTGCCGACGGTGTTCAACAGCATCGACAATTTCCGCTAACACGCGTTGTTGATCGTCATTGAGTTGATAGGCCGCTTCGCTGTTGAGTGTTTCGCTCGACTCCAGTTTGCCTTGCGGAGAGGATTGCCGACGGATAGTTTTCACGCCGATATAGCCGAGTTGTTTGAGAGCGTTAATCGGCACTGCACTGCATTTCGCCGTTCGTTGCAATTCCTGGGATGTGAGCGGTTCGGGACTCTGACGCAAAATTTCCAGGACGTGTAATTGTTTTGGCGTGAGGTCTTTATCCGTAACGGGCATATCGTTCTGCCCGTTGGAAGGAAAAAGTACCGTCGTCAACCGCGTCCCGGCCTGCGCCCGAACGCCGGCAGGCAAGATGGCTTCAAAAACCTGACCAAGAGGACAAAGGTAATACTGTGCGATCCATCGCGTTAATTCCAGCATTTTATCATCAAGAAGCCGACGGTCATCCAGAAGAGATTGCACTTCTTTGAGTTTAACAGACGCCATCGCAATTCCCCAGGGTTCGACCGCAAGACAGTAACCGACCTGCGTCCGGTTGCTTTTACCCAACGGAACAAGCACTCGCATACCCGGCTCGATACGGCTGGCAAGATGTTTAGGGACAAGGTAATCCAATGCCGCATCGTAACCGGTCGGAAACACAACCTTGGCAATTTTTCGGCTTTTGAGGTCATCTATTTCCCACGGAGGCAACCGGAGGGGCTCCGGCTCGTTGATAAAAAGTCTGGGTTGAATTACTTTCATACAAATTTAAGCCTGCAGTCTTTACAAAAACGGATTGCTTCGCCGTTCTATACCGACAGTTGTTGTCGGGCCGTGGCCGGGATAGACGACCGTATCGTCAGGCAACGAAAGAATCTTTTCCCGAATTTTCGGAATTTGCACGTCGGGATCGCTGTCGGGGAAGTCATTCCGGCCGATACTGCCCCGGAAAATCACGTCGCCGACAAAAAGCAACCCCGTCGGGTTCGCCGGAATAAAGAAGACCACGTGCCCTTTACTATGCCCCGGCACATGACGGACTTCGACGGAAATCCCCGCCAGGTTTAACTGCTCACCGTCTTTGAGCAAAACATCGGCTGACGGCGTCGTGAGACCAAAACCAAATGCAGATGAAAGATTTTGCTGCGGATCGGTCAGTTTTTCGGCTTCATATTCGCCAATATAAATTTTGGCTGCGGGCCAGTTTCCCCGGATAGCCGACACGCCTCCAATATGATCGCCGTGTCCGTGGGTAATCAAAATGCCGACCGGTTCGAGTTGTTCGCTGTTAAATAAGTCCAAAAACAAGTCTGCTTCCAAGCCGGGGTCAATGACGAAGGCATCTTTTGCTCCCTGTTTATGAAGTGCGTACCCGACTTCCTGGAAAGGTGCGGAAAGAACCGGTTTGACGACAATATCGGAAAGATTCATCAAAAAATTGCTCTTCCGTTAAAACGGAAAAATTATTAGTATTATGCGGGATTTCCCGATTAAGTATAGCATGGAAACGAGGAAAATCGTAGAGCGGTGTATTTTTAGGGAAAATTCGACGTCTTTACGTTCTTGACATGCCGATAAGAATAGGGAATGTACAGACTCGGACAAGGATTTGGGACTGGGTTTTAACGGAGTTTTCACTAAGGATTGCAACATGAAAAAGACATGGACATACTATTTAGGCGGCATTGCCGTCAGTTTACTTTTCGGCGTATCATCGGCTTTGTGCAACGATGCAGCGACGGATTCAGCCCTTTCGGATGAGGCTAACGCAACTACCCGAATTGCGGCGAACATCCCTGCGACGGGGGCTGCAGTCATCGCAGACCATCCCCTGATACCGGTGATTCGCTGGGCCGAAAAGGAAAGACCGAATATCGCCGCCATCAAAGATTATACGGCCATACTGCAAAAACAAGAAAATATCGGCGGGAAACTGCAAGGCGCCCAGGTTTTGGAAGTCAAAGTCCGGCATGAACCCTTCAGCGTCTACACGAAGTTCCGATTCCCGCAAGAAATGAATGGTCAGCAGGCAATCTACGTCAAAGGTCAAAACGACGGAAAACTCATCGGACACGGTGTCGGGCTTGAACGCAAACTGGGGACTCTCCGGTTTGATCCCGACGGTTTTATCCCGATGCGAAACCAAAAATATCCGATTACCGAAATGGGTATTCTGAATCTCGTCGATAAACTCTTGGAAGTCGGCTATCGTGATTCCCAGTTCGGCGGATGCGAAGTGACGTACACCGAGGGTGTCGTCATCGGAACCGGCCCGTCTGCCCGGGAATGTACGATGATACAGGTTACTCACCCAAAACCGAGGGCGAATGTCACGTTCCATATTGCCCGTATTTTTGTTGATAAAGAACTCAACGTGCCGATTCGCTATGAATCGTACGATTGGCCGCAACGAGAAGGCGAAACACCGGCACTGATCGAAGCCTATACTTACATGAATCTAAAACTCAACGTCGGCTTGACCGATGCCGATTTTGATCAAACCAACCCGGCATACGCATTCCCGTAAAGAATGTCTGCCGGTCGGGTGCCTTCGTGATTTATTTAGATCAGAAGGCACGCGAATCACAAAGGACACGACACGAAGGACACGAGGGGGTTGCAACATTCTTGTCGGTTATGCTAGAATGGGGGTATTCTGCGTTTTTCCAACGAACCCCAATCGAAGACCGATGAAAAAAACATCCTTCTGGCTTTGTGCCTCTTGGCTTTGTGCCGCTCTCATTTTTGCCGTTGCCCTCAACCAGACAATCGCCCAGGAATATACCAGCCGGGCGGAAGTGATGCAAAATGCAGACCTTCGGCAAGATTTTATTCTCCAAGGTGAATACCTTGGCGAAATCGACGGCAAAAAGCAAGGCCTGCACGTCATCGCCGACGGCGGCAGCAATTTTCGCATCGTTCTTTATCAAGGCGGACTTCCCGGCGACGGTTGGAAACGCGGCGACAGCGTAAAACGCGGAACCGCCAAAGTCGAAGGCGATGAAATATCCTATACCCTCGATGGACGCGAGGGCAAAGGGAAAATTACGATCGAACGACGGCCCCAGCAACAAAGTGCCCGACAAATACCCGGTGTCGGCAATATCGTCAAACTTGACGTGGACTCGGTAGGCTATGAAAAACAAAACCGGCGAAGTCCGACACTCGGTGCCGAAGCACCCGCAGACGCTATCGTGATCTTCGACGGCACCAACCTAAACCGCTTTCAAGACGGTGCCCGAATGAATGAAGTGCCGCAACGGGAAGGACAACGCCGAAATCCAAGCACGCTTTGGGCCGAAGCCGCTACGACGGCGTTTGAAAAAAGACCGTATAAAATGCACCTCGAATTCATGCTTTCCTACATGCCTCAAGCCCGAGGTCAGGCCCGTTCCAATAGCGGTGTTTACATAGATGAGCGTTATGAGTTGCAAATTCTCGATTCGTTCGGCTTGGAAGGCAACAACGACGAGTGCGGCGGGTTTTATCAGGTTTCGCAACCCGCCGTTAATATGTGCTTTCCGCCGTTGACTTGGCAAACGTGCGAAATTGACTTTGTGCCTGCCCAATGGGACGGTGACCAGAAAACCTCCAACGCTCGCGTTTCCGCCTGGCATAACGGCGTGTTAATTCAAGACAATGTGGAATTCCAACGGCATACGCCGGGCCGGAAGGATGAAGGACCCGAATCTATGGGCGTTTATCTGCAAGGACACGGCAACAAAGTTCAATTCCGAAATATTTGGATTCAGTATCAAGATGGGCAGGCGGCGTCCCAAGAGCCGGAGCAATCTTTCGGTCGTCGCGCCAACCGCCGTAATAGTTTCAGCGGTTTGGACGGTACTCAACCCGGTACTCAATCCGGCATTCAATCCGCAACACAACCACTGCGTTCTTTCCTCACTGCGCCGATTGTCGTGCTGGAATCGCTTGCGGAAGAAATTTCAACAGAAGTCTTGCCGCAACGCGGACGAACTGAATGGCAGCAACGGCAAGAACAAAGACGTGAACAGCGGCAAGAACAGCGGCAAGAACAACAACGACAGCCGGTCTTTCCGCGGTTGCGTGCATTGTTCTCCTAAACGTTAATGTCTAAACGTTAATGTTGCGGAATTCGAGTATGAGTCTCTCTTTTCAACACTCCGTAATCCGGCCTGCCCGATGGTTTTTGTAGCGGTTAGCCGGATTATGGAAAAACAGCCGGTTTGTCGCCGGTTTGACTTTTTTTTCAATTTTTTCTGTAAAACTGCCGATGATGCTGGACAGGACTCCTCATTCGCCTGGCGGGTATCGTATGCGTAAAGGGGAGCAATAACCCTCCGAGATTCTTATGACCGAAAACGTGAAAGATTATGACGGCAACACTCGAATCGCCGTCGGCATCGTCGTCGATGAATACGCTTTGCCCCTGTTGAAAAATACACTTAACAGCGCAAAATTACTTTCGGATAATATCTTTGTCCTTGCCGTCGGAATCAATCTTGACGGACAGAATTTCGATAACGAAGAAAGCGGAATTTTCTTCTATCATGCCGACAACACGGACGATGAGTCGGCAACACGAAACATACTCATCGACCACGTCGAAGCCGCTCACCAAGCAGGAACTATTGAAGCCGACTGGCTCGTTTGGATGAATCCCGGCGACGAATTTGATGAAAGAACGCTCGATGCGTTTTTACATTTTGTCGAACACGACAGCAATCGGGAATTTATCTATATGATGGTGTTGCATCGGCTTTTTCGCGATAACCGTCTGCGGCATGATTTCGATGAGGAAACCATCGAAGCACGGCTGATGCCGTTACGAAAAGGCGTGCGTTTTCAAGATCGGGTTAAAGCGTCCCTCGTTGGGCGCAGTGCGGGTTTGATGACGCAAATTAGTGCCGCACCGGGCAGATTTTTGCTTCCATCCAAAAAAATTGATCCGTCGAAAGCGTCTATCCGGGCCAATCGGACATTGCAAATTTTAGATCAGATGGAAAACGACGGCGATCTGATCCACGATGATTTTTTGGCAGCCAGAGCCGAAGCCCAGTTTGTTCTGGGCAACTTTGTCGAAGCCCGGCGGCTCTTTTTGCAACTGGCGCAGGATGCTTCACGCAGCGATTTGAAATTGTCGGCATACTATTACCTTTGGGAAACGTTTGCCGTTGCGCCGATTCCAGACGTTGAAATTACGAAAACTCTGGTCGAAGGGCTGGACCTTTTTCCGGTTGATACGCAACTTTTGACCTTTTTGGGGTCGCATTTACAGCGGACTGGAAAACTTGATCTTGCCGTCCGAACATTTGAGACAGCCGTTCAACACGGACGAACATCGCTTGATGTCTGGCATCGTTTGCATATCGGCGAGATTGCGATTACGAGTTTGGCTCTGTGCCATCGGTTACAAAACCGAAATAATAAAGCCATCCAGGTTTTGGAAGAAAATCGGGAACAAGTCGAAGACAAAACGGAATACAACCGGCATCTTCTCGACCTCTATATCGCGGAAAACCAAGAAGACAAAGCGTCGGAACTTGCCGGAGAAATCTGGGGCGATGTCGATTTGGACTTGATCCGCCTTGCTCTCAAAGGAGCCTGCACAGCCAAAACCGGCGAATGGGATAAAGCACTCACCCCACTCAAAGAGTCTTATCAACAAGGTTGCCGGGATGCCCTATGCTTGCGTTGGTATGCCTTGGCGTTGCTCGCAACGCAACAGTTTCGGGCTGCTGTCGAAATTTTGACGCAATGGATAACGATTCAGCCGGACAACTCGGAGGCAAAATCTTATCTTGCCGCCGCACAACGGCCTGAACAGTTCGGCGAAACACTTAAACGAATACGCGATGCTCATCTGCGGTCTTTGGGTGTAATGGGCAATAAAATGACGCCGAGAAAGCCGAATATCCGTATTGAAGATGCTGTCCGCGAAATGATCCAGGCATCCGGCTCCGGCGGAAAAATTATGGGATTCAAGCCGAAGATTAAAGAAAAACATTAGCCCATTAGCCGGAATCAAAAAGCCCTCTTGAATTTGCTGACGCTCAAGATAAGATTCTATGGAAACTGTTTGTTTTAGAGTGAACAATTTAAGAAAATGATGCCGTTGTGTGCCGTTTATCCTGGTTCGTTTGATCCCTTCACTTTGGGACATTTGGACATTGTACAACGGGCAAGCCGTCTGTTCGATAGATTAGTGATCGGCGTCGGGATCAATTTTGAGAAACAGACGCTCTTTACAGCCGAAGAAAGAGTTGAATTGATCGAACATTCAACGGCTCATTTGGAGAATATCGAAGTTCAAATCTATCACGGTTTAACAGTCAAATTCGTTCAGCAACTCGGGTCGAAAATTATGATTCGCGGCGTGCGTCCGATTACGGATATTCCGGCGGAACTCACGATGATGATGGCGAACCGGCGACTCGCACCGGATATCGAAACGTTGATTATGATTGCCGATGGAGAACTTGCACACGTTTCCAGTTCGCTCATCAAAGAAATTGCACCGATTGCCGATGCGGATACGTTCGCAAACTTTTTGCCGAAACAGATTGTGCAAAAAGTCTTAAAACGGATTGAAAACAAGGCGTTGCCCATTTCGATACCTTGCAGCGAATAGGAATAGGAATTGCAATTTGTTGTTTTTTGAGTAAAATACTTCTATGCCGAGTCGAGTGAAAAGCCAAGAAATTTTTGCCGAAGCCAAAAAATTGATGCCTGGGGGAGTAAATAGCCCCGCCCGATCCTTTGACGCAGTCGGAGGCGATCCCGTCGTGATCGAACGGGGACAGGGAGCATACCTCTACGATGTTGACGGAAATAAATACCTCGATTACGTTCAATCCTGGGGGCCGATGATCCTGGGACACGCTCATCCCTCTGTCGTTTCGGCGATCGAAGCCGCAACGAAAAAAGGGACAAGTTTCGGTGCTCCAACCGTTGCCGAAAACGAATTTGCCAAACTCCTCATCGAACACGTCCCTGCGTTAGAAAAAATCCGATTCGTCAATTCCGGTACGGAAGCCAACATGAGTGCAATTCGGCTTGCCCGGGGATATACCCGACGGAATAAAATCGTTAAATTCGTCGGAAACTATCACGGACACATCGATTCTCTCCTTGTTGGTGCCGGCAGTTCGGCTTTAACTCTTGCCGCTCCAAACTCGCCGGGCGTTACGCCGGGAGCCGTCTATGATACGATCTTGCTCCCCTATAACGACGTTAGTGCTTTGATTAACGCGTTTGAAAATTACGGCAAAGAAATCGCCGGGGTGATTGTCGAGCCCGTCGCGGGGAATATGGGCTGCATCATCAGCAGTTCCAATTTTCTCTATGAATTGCGGCATCTCACCCAAGAAAGCGGGGCAGTTTTGATCTTCGATGAAATTATGAGCGGATTTCGGGCAGGCCGGGGCGGTGCCGGACAACGGTTTAGCATAACGCCGGATTTAATTACGCTGGGAAAAATTATCGGCGGCGGACTCCCCGTCGGAGCCTACGGTGGAAAGGCCGAAATTATGGATTGCCTGTTACCCGTCGGAAAAGTGTTCCAAGCAGGAACTCTCAGCGGCAACCCCTTGGCGATGGCGGCTGGAATGGCGACGCTCAATGTCCTGTTTGAAACAAAATGCTTCTCTTCGCTCGAACGAAAAATGGCGATGCTGGCAGAAGGGTTGGACGATGAAGCACGCAATGCCCGAATACCCGTCTATGTCGAACATATCGGATCGATGATGACGCTCTTTTTCCTCGATATGGAAAAATCAACGATCATGCACAAAACGTTGGAAACATCGGTCAGCGGCGGAACCGTTGTCCGATCTACAGCGACGAGTTCAAGCGGAAACAGTTATTCCAACAAAATCACAAATTGGTGCACGGCTTCAACCTGCGATACGGAACGGTATGCCCAATTTTTCTGGGGAATGTTAGACAGGGGATTCTATTTCCCTTGCAGTCAATTTGAAGCATGTTTCATGTCGACAGCAATCACCGAGGCGGAAATCAACAAAACGATCGATGCCGCCGGAGAAGTTTTCCGGTCGTTTTGATAACCGGACAGTTTTGATAACCGGACAACAGGGGCGTCGGCCTGTCAAAGCAGAAGTATTGGGTTCGGCAACCGGCACACGCCGGTTTTCCAATGCTCTCGCACCGTAATTTTAGCAACATTAAATTTAGCAACATTTTCCTCTTGACCGAATTGTGTAAATTCTATACCATGTACTCCGGGCCGTATTATTGATTTTTGTTGCCGGTTTCCATTAAAAACAATGAAGATTCTATTTGTATCCAACATACGGGATACGCCGTCGGATCAAACCGATGTCTGTATAGCCGAATACCTGCAACGGCTCGGTTATGCAGTCGAAATGTGTACAGACGGCATAGAAACATTGAAAAATATCAAGAAAGACACTGCAAAAAAAAACGCTTTCGACGTCCTGCTTATTGATACTGATCAACACGAAGACGATGTTCTCGCCCTTGTTAAACAAGCACGAACTCTTGAAAACAATGCCGACATCATTATTTTGGAAGATGATACCATACCGGACAAGACGAAGGAAACCGTAGAAAACGCTGCGAAAACGGACGGTCGGCTTGCAAACATCAAATTTCTTGCGAAACCTTGTATCTGTACCGGATTCGAAGTTGTGTTAAAGCAAATCGCCGAAAATCGATATGCGGCAAAAAAATACAATGCCCTGATGCAGCACTTACAGCAAGACACGGCGGAGCGAAAATTGACCGGCAACTCCGAAGCGATGCAACGTGTTTATCGGCTGATCAACAAAATTGCTCCGACGGAATCAACCGTCGTGATCCTCGGCGATACCGGTACGGGCAAAGAACTCGCCGCTAAAGCGATTCATGACGGAAGCCGCCGGGCAGGCAAGCCGTTTGTTGCTGTTAATTGCGGTGCATTGCCGGATGCGTTGATTGAAAGCGAACTGTTCGGGCATCGAAAAGGAAGTTTTACGGGGGCAGATACCAATCGGACCGGACTATTTGAAGTGGCCGACGGCGGAACGTTGTTTTTGGACGAAATAGGAGAATTGCCCAAAGGCGTGCAGGCAAAACTGTTACGATTCCTCGAATCGGGCGAAGTGCGGAAAATCGGCGATAATTCTGCAACGATTTGTGACGTTCGGGTAGTGTGTGCAACTTTACGAAACTTGGAATCGATGGTTCAGTCGGGCGAGTTTAGAGAAGACCTTTGGTTCCGTATTAACACGTTTGAAATTCACATGCCTCCGCTCAAAGACAGAAAGGAAGACTTGCCTGACTTAATACTGCTCCTTGCCAAACGGTTCCGGAGAGATTTAACGCAAACCGATGCGGCTAGTCTTTTTACGCCCGAGGCATACCGCTTGCTTTTGCAATATGACTATCCGGGAAACATTCGCCAATTAGCGAATTCTATAGAACATGCGTTGGTGCTGTCGGATCGTTTTCCGATTTCCGACGCCGATTTGCCGGATATTTTTAAGCAAGATACTGTTCCGGCTAATCATCTTACGCCGAATCCTATCGCTTTGCATAGCAAACCGGATGAAAAGCCAAGCCGGCCGGTACTTATTGCGAAAGGGGCGGCAGGACAAGAATCGGTTCTTCCGCGTAGTTCTGCCCAGGAATTGATGTCATTTGATCCTTCTCCCGAAGCGGCAACTCTTCGCGACATGGAGATAAAGGCAATCGAGTCGGCACTCAATCGGCATGGGGGGAATAAATCGAAGGCCGCCGAAGAATTGGGAATCAGTTTGAAAACGCTTTACAACAAGTTGAATCAGTTTGAAAAGAAAAGTGGATGGGCGAGGGGGGATAAAGCCGACCCTGCGAATATCTTACCGTTAAGAGAGTCGGGATGATGTCCCGTTTGGGACAATGATATGCGGCTGAGACGGTGCCTGTGTGGAAACGACGGGAATATCTGTACCTACTAATTCCCCCCAGGGCTGACGCATGGAATTTAGGCAGGGTTCCAAATTGATCGAATCGGCTTCAGGAAGACTACAAAACAAGGATTTCTGCCTACCGCTTCAACAAATTTGAAACACTACCGGAAAAATCCATAAAAAGTTTGACACACCCGACGTCTATAACTCTTCCGTCGGGTACATTTTCTGCCTTTTTGTTTATGTACCCGGCCTCATGCAGAAACATGCAATCAGGGTTATAGATTTTTTATATGCCCGAATTCCATCCGCACGCCTTTCCCCCATAGTTCTTCCAGAGCGTAGAAGTTTCTTGTTTCCGGTTCAAAGAGATGAACAACTATGTCGCCGTAGTCGATCACAATCCATTTCCCTTCTGTATGGCCAGCAACGGATAGACAGACATCCCCTAATTCTGCAACCAGTTTTCGCTGAATTTCATCGCCGATTGCATGCAACTGCCGCCTGCTAGAGCCGGAAACAATTAAAAAATAATCAAACGAATTCGTCAATTCCCGAATGTCAAGAACGACAATGTCATGCCCTTTGTTTTCTTCTGCAACTTTCGCCGCCGCAAGGACACGGTCTAATACCGGCGGGAGATTCGAAATGTTTTTTTTATCAGATTTAGACATTGTTATTTTAATTCATCTTGCCGTCAGACTGGCCAACTTGCAAAATGCCTATTCAGCACCGCCCATTCAGCACCAACACTCAACCAAGACCGGCAAGAGGCAATCCGATGCATTATTCCAGCGTTTTTCATTCTAACATTTTGCGTTTCATAATCAAGTGATTTCAATCAAGTGATTTCGATTGATTTCATAAGGCAGTCCGTCAACAATTGGTCAAATGGGGCACACGAGACATGTTTGACGACTATTCTGACGATCTTTTCCCGTTGAAGCACACTTAAAAGAATGCAGGCGACACAGGCGATACAGCCGGTTTGGCCGAAGAATTGAGCATTTTTTGACTTTTCGTTGCGGGTTGTCCTTTTTATGACAAGGTAACCGCAATCTATACGACTGCGGTTGGGCGTTGTCGTCAACTAACGAAACAGCGACCTGAAAGAGGTCAGTATATTCGCTCGCCGTGAAATATCTCCAGCCGGGCTGTACCTGCTTTCCAATACTCCCATCGGAACCCGGCCTATCATTTCCACTTCGCTTGATGTCCTGGACTCCTCCTCTTCGGTTTCAGCCTCTTCGGATTCTGTATTCGTTGTATAGACGACAACACGTTCGCCGCTATTTTGCCGGCCGCGCATTGTCCACCAAATACCGTCGCTGCCGATACCGATAGTATCGATTCGGGCTGATAAAAGAACGGCGTTATGTGCGGGACTGCGTTGCCACACGTATAATGCCCGCTCACCGCTTTCGTAGGCAATATGAGCGATAATCTCCGTTCCGCCCGTCGGATCGTGCGACAAATGCCCTCTCTTCCGCATTTGACTCGACCATCTGCGGCATTCGCCGGATAACCCTCCATTGAGTCCTACAGGATGCAATCCGCGTTCTGCCCGATACGCATTGAGAGCCGCGACAAAAGCCAATTCTTCTGCGGTATGACCGTCATATACATCGTATGGATAGTACGATCCCTCTGCCGGGTCATCCGCTTTTATATCTGCCATCGCAAACGATAACGTTATGATAAAAACCAACCCGTAATTCAAACATCTTTTCAATGTCATAATATACCTCCTTTTGTCATCAAATATGAATTTGTCGATTTGTCGATTTGCACGTAGAGCAGGCGAGTCCCCTTTTGCGGCAAACATTGAACAAGACCCGGAATCTTCGGCGGAGTGCCGACAGGACTGCCGGTTCTTGTTCAATGCTTGCTTGCAAAAGTTGAACGTCCCCTTGTACATTGTCAAAGGGCGGGACACCAATATAAGCGGCACGCCCTTGCTAACAGCAAAACTGTCGGGGAAAACTACCGGGAAAAGCGAGGGCGGGATTGCGGCACGACGCGGTTTTGGAACGGTGTAACCGTCCTGACGCGTTGCTGTACATCGCCGGCTTGCAGTTGATTCAAGTTTTCCCGAATGGTAATCGCACGCTCCAACGGCTCAACAAAGGCTGCTCCGGTCGCACGACGCGGATTGTAATTGGGATTGCTGATGAGCGAAGGGGCTAGTTCCCAATCAGACATCGGTATTCGTTCAACGGTACCGTCGCCTAACGGGATGACACCGGCTTCATTACCGACAACTTCCAGTTCACCCCGGGCATTGACACGGGCAACAGCACCACGCCATACTTCAACGTCGATGATAATAGGATGCCAGGGCGGGGGCAGACCAGGTTTTCCGGGACGCCAACCATCTCCACCGAATTCATAATTAAGTGATTGAATATCTTTATGGCGTATTGGATTTCCATGACCAGGACCAGGACCGGGGCCGGGACCGTCGCCTATCTCCATTTTACCTTTTGCAGACACATACAGTTGGTACAGTCCGGTATCTGTAAAATTGTGTCGGTAAGTCCAGACATAAAGCGTTGGGGTGCCGATGAACATTGCACCTTCTTCTTCAAGCAAGGGGTTTAGCCTAAAGAAAGGGTTGTTTGCTTTGGCGTTCTTGACGGCTTCGAGAATTCCGGGTTCGGCAATCGTAAAACGGCCGATAGGGATTTCTCGTCCGAGTTGTTTCTGCATTTGGTTTAGCACAGAAACGGAGAATGTGTCAACATCCAGCCAGCCTTGCCATCGGATAAGCCGATTGGCATCGGGTGTCAAAGTCGCCATTGTTTCGGGTTGCGGCGAGGCCAATGTGGGGCTGTATCCGGCAACGGGCGTTCTGACGGTTGGGAATGGCGGGTGGGGATTTTGTTTCGCCCACGTGGTTTGTCGTTGTGCCGAGGCATTGCCGGCAACGAATAAGGTTGCACAAACGAGTGCAGATGCAATCATAATTGCTTGTTTTTTCATATATTTTTCTCCTACTGGGTAGGTGGAACAGAAGTGTGTGCCGACGGGAAAACGTATCCGGTCGTAACAAAACACACACTCCAGGTTTGACTGGATTGGAACGTTATCGGTGGTACTATGTGATGCATCCTTGTTGCTCATCCCTCAGCAGAACATAGTTCCAGATAGGTTATTTCAGTCAAGTTGGGAGAATTGTATAAGAAAAAAAAAACAGTCAAGAGGGGCAAGATAGAGAAAATAGGCAGTGTTGTGAAAATGGGCAATTTGGGAAGTTTTCGTTGTTGGCCGCCGGGCGCGGGGGGCGTTTCCCGTGTGTCCCGTCATTCCCGAGAAAACGGGAATCCAGAGAAACAGGTTTAACCCTTTACGTCTCGATTCCGCCTACGCGAATTATCTATGTCTAACTGACAATACTAATCATAAAACCGGTTCACTTCATCGGGCATTGCTAGATCGCATCCATTTTTTATCTGGATTACGCAAAACAAGCGGATTCACTTGAAAATGTGAGTAGCCGTTTCCCTGTGGGAAAGCGGACGGCAAAGTGGCGTCCAATGTAAAAATGGATACGCTCTAGTCCAAACAATCATCCGTATCGGCACTATCTTCATCCAACAGATTTCTGTCGTCATACTGTCTGCGCCTTGTTTTTGGAAAAACCGTTTTCTTTTTATTATCATGTAAAACGTCAGAAGAGAGACCAGGCATGCCGGGATTTCGCTCTATCTGCTGGAGTTCCCGAATAAAATCGTTTGCATCGTTAAACTGGCGATATACACTTGCAAAACGGACATACGCAACCTGATCTAATTCGCTGAGATAATACATCACTCGTTCGCCGATAAACCGGCTTTGCACTTCGGTTTCAAAAGCCAAGTCGATATCTCGTTCAATTTGGGCTATCAGAGTTGAAATTTGAGAATCTCCGATCGGTCTTTTCCAACATGCCCGTTCAATACCTTGCCGTAATCTGCTTCGGTCAAAGGAAACCCGGGAGCCATCCCGTTTGATGACTCGAATTTGAATTGCTTCGACTCTTTCGTATGTTGTAAACTTTTTTTTGCAGGCAGAACATACCCGTCTCCGACGCACAACGAAACCATCGGCACTTGTCCGCGTGTCGCTCACTCTGTCATTATCCTGATTGCAAAATGGGCAACGCATTTTTTTAGCCAGGCTATCGCCAGACTCATTGAATCTACTGGCAAAGATTCATTCAAGAAAAGCCTCCGTACGCCATGCATTGTACCATCAGGCAATCCTACCGGCAAGGCATGTAATCCGCTTGGTGAATATCCGCTTGGTGAATAAAAGGCCGACAGGAGTTTTTCCAAATTTCCATTCTGCGAATAAGACGTTGCTTATAGAACTTTTTACTATAAAGCCGCTGTTTCTTACGGTTGCTTTTCGGCGGGACTATTCGACAAGTACAATGCAAAATCGTGCCGGCATGGCCTAGTGAATAAAAAATCCAACGGCATACCATGCACCGTTTCGGCCTAGTACCATATCATATCCGTAGTAAGTATGGTGTCGTCGTGCGATTGTCCAATGAGCACCGGAATTACGCCAAGCCCTCATGCAACTGATCGCCCCCTCAAACAATCCCAGTCCCGGCCGGCTTTGTGCACATATCTCGGAAGGCGAACCTCCTCCAAGCACTTCTTTGGCCTGGTAACTCCGAACTCCAAAATTTTGATGCCCCAAACGTCCACGCTCGGCTTGATACTCCGCATGCTCCGTTGCTAACCGGACAACAATAGGTGCCGGAACCCCGCCGCTACTCAAAGGTTTATCGTGGTGCGTTCGGACGGCGTAAGTCAACGTCCGCTGGGTTAATGTCCCCGCCGGCAATGTTAAGAATATCTCCGTCTGTTCCGCACGGCGGCAGTTTGCGTCGGGTAACCTCACGCTGTCCGCCGGATGATCCAAATCATGTCCGCCCAAAAAAGGCTGGCCTAAGAAGGGCAATATCCCGACGACTTCGCCGTAATAAGGCATATCCCGGTGGGCAAAATCGATAACAATCAAGCCGGGATGCCCTAGCATGTGTTCAAAACCCGGCAGAGTGTAAATTGACTGTTTCTCGCCGGTTTCGTCAATAATTTTCGCATCAATCGGCAACTTTAACGGCACAAAGCAATCAAGTCCCGATCGGACAAACACATCATTGAGTGTATGCGTGTCGAATTCCCGACAGGCGGAAACAACCGGAAGATTCGCCAACGCCTCGTGAATATCCTGGTCGTAGTCCGCATACAGATAAATCAACAAATTCCGCGTCGATTGTTGAGCCAGTTTTTTCGCATATTCAAAGTCCGTTTCCCAAAGAACAGGCAAAGTATGCCGTTGCGGCGGGTTCGAAAACACTAATTCCGGCTCGGCTTCCTGTTGCTCATTTACCGGATTGATCGCCTGGTCGTCCGGCGTTTGTTCGGACTGAGGTTGCACCGGCTGGGCAGTAACAGGCTGTGTTTGCATAGGGATTGGCCGATTAACGGTATAGCGGCCAGAAAAGCGGTCGGGTAAAAAACTGCCCTGTGAAAGACGGCCCTGTGAAAGACGGCTCTGTGAAAGACGGCTCTGTGCGATGGCAAAAGTTGACAAAATAATACAAAAAAGCAGAGAATACGTTACGGTTTTCAGCATGTGAATCCTTCCTGTTGGTCGGCAACGGATGTTAAAATAGTCAACTTGCAACGATTAGGCCGACTTTAACGATTGATTATATCGGGACGGGGAAAACGTGCAACCCGGCTGGGGCATCGTGTGTGTGCGCCTTTTGTAGGCGGTTAGGTAGCCTCTCGCCGTACACTTCCCTCGCATCGCTGTAACGCAACGCACACAACGACAACATGCGATTGTGATTCCGTACCTTCCAACTCGCTCCTGTTTGCTTGAGCCGCCCCCCAATCATACTCTTGCGCGCTCCCTCCGCCAACTCACTCCCTACCCCCCGACCAGCCGACAAACGCTCGCAATAACTCACCCGGCCAGCATTGCCGTAAAATAATCCAACAACAAATTCTTCTACTTGACATTCGACTCTTTCAAGCCGATTTTCAACAACGACAATTCACATTCCATGCCTCCTGAACCCTTTGATAACAATATGTTGCGAATCCGCTCAAGCTGTTCCGTCTTTGCCGCAGAGTTCTTTGAGAGTTTCGGCAGCGAGACGATACGACCAATGTCCGCAAAATGCGGCAATACCAATTCCTCCATTTTGCCTGGTTTGATGTTTCCGAGCAAGGCTATTAAAAGAAAGAGGTATTTCGTGCTGCCCGGCGTAGGAATACCGGTTCGAAGCCGACGGAAAAATTCCATTCCGATAATGCTTCGCTGTACGCCGCTCCCATCAGTAGGCGGAAAGACTCGCCCGTCCGAATAAACGTAAAATGGTGCCCGACATTTTGCCCATCCCGAAGGTCATACGATGTCATATAAGAAGCGGAATACTTTTCATTCATCGCATAACTAATAC
>Ga0099364_10002060_pt1 | contig 32346 bp, 25 predicted proteins | sample TergutTh196P3_FD_73070 | JGI IMG/M metagenome (GOLD analysis project Ga0099364, IMG submission 73070) | Microcerotermes parvus P3 segment gut microbial communities from Pointe-Noire, Republic of the Congo - Th196 P3 | ecosystem: Host-associated > Arthropoda: Insects > Digestive system > Gut ... | reverse complement strand
CTATCGGAAAAAAATGATCTTCGTTTACTTTTAATACCCAAACAGCCCCTCCTTTTTCCTTAACATCAGGATTGCCTCTGGTTGACAATATATCTTCAACTGCAAAATAAATCGCCACTAAAGGGTTGCTCGACCAGTCCAACAATCTTGTATATAACTCATGATGATTTGCGTAGAAGAGCCAATTCCATTTGTCACTTTCTTTTATTTGCTCTAAGTGTTTAGTCTCATGAAATTCCACCATTCTTGTTTGATATTGCTTAAACCATGTGCCGTAATGTACTTTGCTGTTTGGAATATCAATTATGCCGCGAGGAGCTATAGCTAAATCCCACTTTGGGTCTTTTTGACCTCTGAAAGACCAAAATGAATTTTTACTATTGCAGTTTTTTTCTCTTATTGACGATAGAAATTCGTCAAAACCCTTGCCTGTCTCCCAATCAAATTTTCTTAAAAATTTTTCTTTTTGCTGAGGCAGCCTCAATGTCATAATAAAGTCTATAATCTCGTAGAGATTATCAAACTCTGAGGTTTCCCAATAATCATAACCGTCTGCGTTTCTTCTTATCTCCATACCAATCCTCTCCTTATCAAAATATTTTTTGTCCTAAGACATTTATAAACAGCCCAACGGGCAGTTTTCCAAAACGAGAATAAATATTGTTGTTGAAAATATAACTATTAGATAATTGACACGATATGTTATAAGTGGTGTATAATTGCCTGATTGCCTGATTGCCAAGAGAAGTCACAAAAAATGCCTTTGGCATTTTTTGTGTTGGAGTTTTCGTTACGGTATAATGGGGGCTTTTTTGTCCAATTTGGGCAAACTTCATGCTCATAGGAGATATTATTCCATTTTTGGAGTAAAGTGTCAACAGGGGTTTTTAGGGATTTCTTGAGACAATTTGCAATGGGCATGGGTCATTTGGGGAAAAGTGCCAAAAAGCCCTTGAATTTTAACCATTTTATGTTATAATCTATTAGTGAGAGTTTTTAAGTATAAAAAGTTTAGCCGTTTTGCCAATAAAGAAGGTATTTCTGACGAAGATTTGTTGGATATAGTAGATAAGCTTGAAGCAAAACAAGCAGATGCAAATCTTGGCGGTGATGTGTATAAAATGCGGGTAGCAAGACCAGGTGAAGGCAAATCGGGCGGACACCGTGTTATCGTGTACTTCAGGAATGAGTATCGTACTTTTTTTTCGTATGGGTTTTCCAAGTCTGATATGGACAACATAAGCGAGAGAGAGTTGAAAATGTTAAAGTGTGACGCAAAAAAACAGTTTTCAATTACGGATGAGCAAATAAAGCTTCTTTTGAAAGACGGAACTTTCATTGAGATTATTAAGGAGGATTAAAATGAAATACGAAAGCGACATATTGGAAGCAATACATGAAAACGCACTTGCCGAATTCCGGTTAGGTATTCTTTCAGAGGCTGAAATGCGTGAATATGACGAAGGATGCCTTTCATCAGAAACAATATCGAACCACAGGTTCGGAGATGACATAGACCATAAAGAAGTTGCGCATCCAATAGGTGCGAACATAAAACACGCCGAACTTGTAACAGCATAATTTCCTAATCCCAAAGGGTATCATTTTATTCTTTTTGCGGATTTATTGACTGGCGGGGTCACGACTAAACGCGGATTGACGCAGAAAACTATGAGAGCTAAGATGTCTAATCCTCTCATAGCTATATTAAAATTTTAAATTTTTAAGATTTCTAGGTTAGATAAATTTATCTTAACTAGGTAATATCTCCGCGTAAATCAATAAAATCCGTGAAAATCCGCGTTTCATGTTAACCCCGTCTATGTTAACCCCGCCTATGGTAACCCCGCCAGTAAACTATACCCTATAAACAAAAAATCTCAAGCTGTAATTTCAAAATACCGATACTATAATATGAAAAGATTTACCATTAAATGCTTGCCGGGCAAGATAGAATACATCGATATTCTAAAAGAGATGGATGACGAGTATGTTGTTCGCTTTACTCGATTTAATGACGGCAATGAAAAAACAACTGAAGAAACCATTACCAGGCATCTTTTTAATATTTGTGTGCAAACAGGGTATATCCACCCTTTAGCTGAAGCCGTAGCATAAATGCAAAATCCTCAATGGTTTAATGACTCAAGCTTTTGGGAGCAGTATGCTCCCATTATGTTTGATGACGCTCATTGGGCGGAAGTACCCTTTACAGCTGATGGCATTACCCGTCTTGGAAATTTTAATCTTTACGATGATGATGGCTCCAATACCCCATTAAGCGCAAGCCCTAAACTTTTGGACATTTGCTGCGGCATTGGCAGAATGGCAGGTGAACTTGCCCGCAGAGGGTTTGTTGTTACAGGTGTAGATATTACAGAACAGTATCTGCAAACCGCCCGCGAAGATGCCGCCTATGAAAAATTACCCATAGAATACATTAATATCGATGCAAGAGAATTTAAAAAACCCGGCTGCTTTGATATAGCGGTGAACCTTTACAATTCATTCGGTTTTTTTGCCGACCCAAAAGATGATTTACTGCTTGTTCGTAATGCTTACGAATCACTAAAGCCCGGCGGCTGTTTTATGATAGAAACAGTCGGCAAGGAGATCTCCGTGCGTGATTTTACCGAAGGCGAGTGGTTTGAAAGAGCGGGCTTTACAGTCCTTACAAAATATGAAGTGTTAGATTCATGGTCTATCATGAAAAATAAATGGATATTGATTAAAGACGGTAAAAGAGTAGAGAAGGAGTTTACACAAAGACTGTACTCTGCAGTTGAACTTAGAGCTTTGTTGCTGCAAGCAGGCTTTTCTTCTATAGAAATTTACGGAGACTGGAACGAAAAACCCTATGATATTGATGCCGCAAAGCTTATTGTTGTAGGACGGAAGCAGGAGAATAAGTTTTAATATTGGAAAACAGAATTTAATCACTACACATCCCACTGCTCTTAAATCCTGTTTTCCTTTATTTTAACCTTTAACCGCACCGTCAACAATACCTTTAATAATATGTTTTTGCAAGATTAAAAACAAAATAATTATAGGCAGCATTGTAATTAATGTAGCCGTAAGAATTAAATCCCACCTTCTGACAAACGAACCGACAAAACTTGCAACGGCAAGAGGCAGTGTCTGAACAGCATTCCCTGAACCCAACACCAACAATGGAAGCAAAAAGTCGTTCCAAATCCATATACCGTTAAGAATGAGTACGGTTACGGTAATTGGAGTAAGCAAGGGAAATACTATTTTGAAAAATACTGCCGGCTTTGTACAGCCGTCAATGGTTGCGGCTTCTTCCAGTTCAAGCGGAACTCCCTTAATAAACCCATGAAACAAAAATATCGAAAACGAAGCTCCAAAACCAAGGTATGCAAAAATAATCCCCGGATAATTTTGCAAAAGTTTAAACGGCGTATCGGCAAGACCTATCCCGACTTCTATCATGCGGAACCACGAAATTAACGGGAACATTACAACCTGAAAAGGAATAATCATTGCCGAAACAAAAACTATAAAAATCGCATTGGACAATTTTGTTTTTGTACGAACCAAAACCCATGCTGCCATCGCAGAACAAAGAATAAGAAGCCCCACAGAAATTACCGTTATTATAACTGTTGTAAAAAATGAAGATGCGTAACGAACATTGGTATTTTGCATTACTTTTGTAACATTTTCAGTAAACTGTGCAGGGTTTTCAGGAAATGCCAAAGGATCATTAATAATTACTAACGATGGTTTGGCGGAATTGATTATTACCAGCGCAAACGGCAGCATATATAACAGTAAAAGAATAATGGCTATTTTTTCTAAAGTGTATTGTTTAGCTTTCATCACATTTCAATCTCCCTCTTTTTATTAATCCTTACCTGAATAAGCGATATTGAGGCAAGCACAATGAAAAAGACAATCGCTTTTGCCTGTCCTTGCGCATATTGACGGAAAGAAAATGCCGTTTGGTAAATATTGAGTGCAAGGAATTCATTAGTCATAATTGCCTTTCCCATAAACATCCCTGAAGGCCCTCCTGAAGTTAGTGCGTAATTTACATCAAACTGTTTAAATGAATTAATAAGCGTAAGAAACATTGAAATTGTAAAAGCAGGGGCTACAAGCGGAAAAATAATATTTTTAAGCCGCTGCCAGTAATTTACGCCGTCAATCTGCGCCGCTTCCAAAAGAGAATCGGGAATACCCTGGATTGATGCCACATAAATCATCATAATGTAACCTGCATACTGCCATGTGCCTACAATGACAATTGCCAAAAGCGCCAGGTATCTGTCCGCAAGAAAAAGGTTTTCCATAAGCCATGCGGATCCAATCATTTTGCCAAAAGATGGAATGGCATTGTTAAAAATAAACTGCCATATATAACCTAGAATTAATCCGCCAATAAGATTTGGCAGAAAAAATCCTGCGCGGTAAAGGCCTGTATATTTTAATTTGCTTGTTACAAGAAGAGCCATAAAGAATGCGCAAATATTTAAAACAACAATGCTAATTACGGCATAAGCTACAGTAACCAAAAATGAATGAAGAAATGTACTGTCTGTTATAATTGCGATATAATTTTTTAATCCTTCCCATTCCAATTTGCTGCCGGCTATTGGGTTCCAGTTTGTAAATGAATAGTAAATACCCATAAAAAATGGAATAACAATAACCATTACAAAAGCAAATGCTGACGGAAGTAAAAATATAAAAAATATAAGGGTATTGCGCGGTTTATCACCGGTGATTGCCCTGACCACTCTCTTTTTCATACTGCCTCCAAAAAAAGGCGGCGTTGGAAAACTTCCAAGCCGCCTTTGTAACATGCTGTTACTTTATTGCCTCAACAGCATTTGTAAACAGCCTTACAAATTCCTCCGTGGTAATTTGTTCGGTTGCCATTTGATGGAATATCGGGCCTAGAATATCGATGCCAAAGCCATCCGGCATTTCATTCTGCTGCCATGCGTAAATCTTGCCCTGATTTGCCCACCTTTGAACAGCTATGGAAAATTGTCCGGGGGGATTAAGCGTTACAGATTTGAACGCTGGAACCATTCCTGCATTGTTTACCATGTAATTATGCCCTTCCGGTGTACTTGCCATAGCAGTAAGGAATTTTTTTGCTTCTTCTATGTTAGCTGATTTTGCATTTACAAGATAATATGAAGGAGCGCCGACAAAAATCCCTTCTGTTGTTTCTCTAAGGAATGCATGAGGGATATAACCCATTTCAAATGTTATGCCAAATTCCTTAAAGGTAGGATCTGTCCAGTTACCCTGATGGATAAATACTGTTTTGCCAATGGCAAAATCGCCAAGCTGCTGGTCGTAGCCGCCAACGCGCAGTGTGTTTCTTACAGAATATCTGAACAGCATGTTGTAGTACTCGGCAAAAGCTGTAAGGCGCGCATTATCAACTTGTCCGTTCAACAGCATATCGATATATCTTGTGGAATTATTATAAGGTAAACCAAGTGCAAGATATGCGTTTACACCATGAAGCCCTGTTACCCAAGCCATTCCGGGTCCTGCTGCCATTGAAACAACCGCGTCAATGCCAAGCTGGTCTTTCATAGAATCGATCTTTTCAAATGCTGCTCTAATTGCATCTGCATTTGTTAATGTGTTGGGATTAATGCCTGCCTTTGCAAGTAACGCTCTGTTGTAGCCAAGACCCCAGCCTTCAATTGCAACCGGGAAGCCGATTACTTGTCCATTTGCAGGATCGATATAGGCAACATCGGTATCTTTAACCCAAGGTTCATTGGAAAGGTTTGTAATTCTGCCTCCCCGTTTTGCATCTTCATAACCTGCCTTGCCTTCTATGACAAAGATTTCAGGTTCCGTACCGGAATTAAACATTGCGGCAATATTTGGAGCATAGGGGGTTTCTCCGCCAAAACTCCTGATATTGACTTTTACTCCGGTCTGTTTTTCATACTCGGCGGCATAAGCTTTTAGAGCTTCATCAATTTCAATCTTGTTGCTTATTAGAGTTATCTCTGTACCGCTGAACTTTGGCTTACACCCTACCATGAGAGTTGTAACCGTTAAAACTGCAATTAAACTAAATAAAATGCGTTTCATATTCTCCTTCCTTCCTTACATTTGTAAGTTATTTAAGATATTTTATTACCGCTAGCAGTACATAAATTAAAATAATGAAAGCAAACTATACAGTCAAGGTTTTTGCAGTGTTATAAACATATTAAGAGAATATAATACAGTGAAAGATAAAAATTACCAAATAAGATACGAACAGGCGGCTGGCAGTGGGGGCTGTGGAAGCTCAGGAGGAATTCGCCTACAGAGCCCACCGGTACAAGTACCGGCAGTTTATTCGAGCTGATTTACGAGCGTTTTTTCGCTGGTCTCTTCCGGCGAGGAATTCCTGAAATGCTTCCACAGCCCCCACTGCCAGCCGCCTGCTTGCACCATTTTTGGGAGAAAAGATTATGCAGCAATAGCACTACCGAGTGAGTCCGTTCTTTTTCCAGCTTATCGTAAAAAATTTAACTAAAGCTGGCAGGGCTGCAATTCTTTTGAAAATGCAGGGGGAAGATAGTAAATCTCCCAAAGAATAAAGCCCCTTGTAAATTTTTTGTGAATAGGGCTGCCACCACGGTTCCCGTCTTGCTCCCGGCAGGGTGTCATTTATGATTATTTTGGCTTTTAGCATTTCTTTGAAGCCGTCTTTGCCATGAGTTTTTCCAATGCCGGAGCTGCCAAAACCGCCCCAGGGAGTCTGCGCCAAGCCGTGCGACATTAAGTGGTCGTTTATCATTATGGAGCCTGCGTTTATGTTAGCTGCAATGGTTTTTGTTCGTCTGTTATTACGAGACCAGACAGAGCCGGTTAACGCATAAGGAGATGAGTTTGCAATTTCCAGGGCTTCTTCATAATTGCTAAAAGGTATAACTCCAATTACAGGACCAAATATTTCATCGTTCCAAATGGGCATACCGGGTTTTATTTTTGTTAGAACGATAGCGGGGATAAAGAGAGTGTCATTATCGATGTTACCGGAACTTTGAACGGCAATTTCCGCGCCTTGTTTTAGGCATTGTTCAACTTGTTTTTGGACTTCTTCTTTTTGTTTTTTTGCGATCATAGGGCCTAAGTCGCTGTCATTGTCATTTCCTGTGCGGAGTAATTGCACTTTTTCTTTAAGCTTATCCATAAATTTGTCATAAATATCATTGTGAACAAGAACCCGCTGAACACCGCCGCAGGATTGACCTGCATTTGCAAAACCTGCCCATATAATTCCTGCCGCAGTGCGATCAATATCGGCATCTTTACAAACTATTGCGGCATCGGCTCCGCCAAGTTCCAGTACCAAAGGAAGAAGCCGCTCTGCAGCCAAAGCCATGAGCTCTTTTCCAACGGAAGTTGAGCCTGTAAAAAAGAGCTTGTCTATTCCGCTGTTTACAAAGGCAGGCCCTGCATCTTTTCCCGGCATTTCTATATTTGTAAAAAGATTTTCAGGAAGCTCCGCTGCTTTAAGAATTTCCGCAATAATGCGCCCTGCGCCGGGGGTAAGAGAAGCTGTTTTAAGAATTACCGCATTCCCTGCAAGAAGTGCCATAATAACTTCAGAAAAAGGAATTGCAAAAGGATAATTCCACGGAGAAATAATCCCCACAACTCCCCAAGGTTTATATATCATACGGCTGCTCTTGTAAAACATAAGAATATTGCCGCCGCGAATTTTTTTAGGTTTGCAAAACTTGCGGCCTAACTTGATATAATACGGAACAGCCATGAGAGCTGGAATAACTTCGGCAGAAAGAGCATCGATTTTTAGTTTGCCGTTTTCTTTATGTATAATATCGATAATTTCATCGCGTTTTTCCGCAAGAGCGCGCCCTGCTTTTTTTATACAACGGGCTTTTTTGTTATATGAAAGTTTACCCCAAACATTTTGGGCTTTTCGCGCTTTTTCTACGGTTAAAGATATTTCTTGGTTTGTCATACTCTATTTTAAACACATGCAAGCCGATATACAACCGCCCCAAAAGCTCCAATTACGCCCGTTTTTTGGGCGGTTTCGTTGGTTATAAGTATGTCAGCTTTGGTAAATCGTTCAGGCAGAGTAAACGGTTTTTCTTTGCGCGAAAAATTGCAAACCACAAGTAATTCTTCTTTTTCATAACGGCGGATATAGACATAAAGATCGGGATCATCGGGCAGTAAGAGTTCGCAGCTGCCATGCGTGATTATATCCATCGTTTTCCGCAGGATTATAAGAGCTTTATAATAATTAAAAACAGAATCCTCACGGTTTAACTGTTCTTCCGCGTTAATTTCCGTGTAGTTTGGGTTTAACATTATCCACGGTGCCGACTCTGTTCTTACGGAAGAAAAACCCGCGCCCGTTCCACTGTTCCAGTGCATTGGCGTTCTGGATGTATCGCGGCTTTTAAGACGCATAAACTTAAGCATATCTTCTTTGGCAATTTGTTTTTTTTCCATCACAAGATCATTATACGCATTAATGCTTTCCAAATCGCGGTAATCGCTTATGTCTGTAAACGGAGTGTTGGTCATTCCAAGTTCTTCGCCCTGATAAATATACGGAGTACCCTGTAAAAAATGAAGGCAGGTTGCCAGCATTTTTGCGGATTTTTCACGGTACTCCCCTTCATCGCCAAGCCTTGTTACAATGCGCGGCTGATCGTGGTTGCACCAGTATAAACTGTTCCAAGCCCGTTTGTAAAGTTTATTCTGCCAGCGGGAAAAGACTTCTTTTAATTCAGGCAAAAATATTTTACGGTCGTTCCACTTGAATGTTTCTCCGCCGTCTAATTCCGCCTGCTCAAACTGAAATACCATATCAAGCTCACTGCCGTCCGCATTGGCGTATTGTACGGCTTCATCAACCGTAACGCCGCCCGTCTCGCCAACTGCCATTACATCGTATTTTGACAATACTTTGCGGCGCATTTCCTGCAGAAACTCATGAATGCGCGGACCATTGGGGATAACCTCTTTTGCATTGCCGTCAGAAAAATTTGACGGCTTGGAAATAAAGCTGATGGCATCAAGGCGGAAACCGTCAATGCCTTTGTCCAGCCACCATTGCATCATGTCAAAAATTTCGGCGCGCAGTTTAGGATTTTCCCAATTTAAATCCGGCTGGTGGGGCGAAAATAAATGCAGATAATACTGACCTGTTGTTTCGTCTAACGACCATGCGGGGCCGCCAAACCATGCAATCCAGTCATTTGGCGGACTGCCGTTTTTGCCGTCTTTCCAAATGTAATAATCGCGTTTGGAGTTGTCCAAAGAAGAACGGCTTTCTTTAAACCACGGATGCTGGTTCGATGAATGGTTAACGACCAAATCCATCACTATTTTAAGCCCCATGTTATGCGCTTCTTCAAGAAGGCGGTCAAAGTCCGCCATTGTACCAAATTCAGGATTAATTTCCCTGTAATTACTTATGTCGTAGCCGTTGTCTTTCATCGGGCTTTGGTAAACAGGGGAAATCCATACTACATCCGCACCCAACTCTTTAATATAGTTAAGCTTGGATGTAATTCCGTTTAAATCGCCAATGCCGTCTCCGTTGGAATCGCAAAAACTGCGCGGGTAAATTTGGTAAACAACGGATTTTTTCCACCATTTTTCCATTCTGTTTTCCTTTGATTTACCCTTTAACCGCGCCGTCAACAATGCCCTTAATAATATGTTTTTGCAAAATTAAAAACAAAATAATTATAGGCAGCATTGTCATTAATGTAGCCGTAAGAATTAAATCCCACCTTCTGACAAACGAACCGACAAAACTTGCAACGGCAAGAGGCAGTGTTTGGATAGCGTTTCCCGAGCCAAGCACCAGCAATGGAAGCAAAAAGTCATTCCAAATCCATATACCGTTAAGAATGAGTACGGTTACGGTAATTGGAGTAAGCAAAGGGAACACAATCCTAAAAAATACTGCCGGCTTTGTACAGCCGTCAATGGTTGCGGCTTCTTCCAGCTCAAGAGGAACTCCCTTAATAAACCCGTGAAACAGGAATATCGAAAACGAAGCTCCAAAACCAAGATACGCAAAAATAATCCCCGGATAATTTTGCAAAAGTTTAAACGGCGTATCTGCAAGACCTATCCCGACTTCTATCATGCGGAACCATGAAATTAACGGGAACATTACAACCTGAAAAGGAATAATCATTGCCGAAACAAAAACCAAAAAAATCGCATTGGACAGTTTTGTCTTTGTACGAACCAAAACCCATGCCGCCATCGCAGAACAAAGAATAAGAAGCCCCACAGAAATTACCGTTATTATAACTGTTGTAAAAAATGAAGACGCATAACGAACATTGGGGTTTTGCATTACCCTTACAACATTTTCATTAAACTGCGAAAGGTTTTCGGGCAGCGCCAAAGGATCATTAATAATTACTAACGATGGTTTGGCAGAATTGATTATTACCAGAGCAAACGGCAGCATATAAATAAGCAAGAGTAGAATAGCCAGTATTTCTAAAAAATATGTTTTTACTTTCATCACATTTCAATCTCCCTCTTTTTATTAATCCTTACCTGAATAAGCGATATTGAGGCAAGCACAATGAAAAAGATAATCGCTTTTGCCTGCCCTTGCGCATATTGACGGAAAGAAAATGCCGTCTGATAAATATTCAACGCAAGGAATTCATTAGTCATAATTGCCTTTCCCATAAACATCCCGGAAGGACCTCCCGAAGTAAGGGCAAAGTTTACATCGAACTGTTTAAATGAATTGATAAGCGTAAGAAACATGGAAATTGTAAAAGCAGGCGCTACCAACGGAAAGATAATATTTTTTAGCCGCTGCCAGTAATTTACGCCGTCAATCTGCGCCGCTTCCAAAAGAGAGTCGGGAATACCCTGAATTGAAGCCACATAAATCATCATAATGTAACCGGCGTATTGCCATGTGCCTACAATGACAATTGCCAAAAGAGCCAGGTATCTGTCTGCAAGAAAAAGGTTTTCCATAAGCCATGCGGATCCAATCATTTTTCCTAAAGACGGAATGGCATTGTTAAAAATAAACTGCCATATATAACCCAGAATAAGTCCGCCAATAAGGTTTGGAAGGAAAAATCCCGCACGGTAAATCCCCGTAAGTTTTAATTTGCTCGTAACAAGAAGAGCCATAAAGAACGCGCAAATATTTAATACAGCAATGCTTATTACGGCATAAGCTACAGTAACCAAAAATGAATGAAGAAATGTACTGTCTGTTATTATTGCAATGTAATTCTTAAAACCTTCCCATTCCAATTTGCTGCCGGCTATTGGGTTCCAGTTTGTAAATGAATAGTAAATACCCATAAAAAACGGAATAACAATAACCATTACAAAAGCAAAAACAGACGGAAGTAAAAACAAAAAAAACAAAAGGGTATTCTTGGGTTTATCGCCGGTGATCGCCCTGCCTGCACTTTTACTCATAGTGCCTCCTTAAAAAAGGCGGCATCGGAAAATTTTCCGCAGAAAAATTCCGAAGCCGCCTGTTAAATCAAATTTAAAATTACCTTCCGATTGAATTAACCGCATTTGTAAACAACCTTACAAATTCCTGTGTTGTAATTTGTTCGGATGCCATTTGATGGAATATAGGGCCTAAAACATCGATGCCAAAACCATCCGGCATTTCATTTTGCTGCCATGCGTAAATCTTGCCTGCATTGCTCCATTCCTGAACAGCTATAGAAAATTGTCCCGGGGGTTGAAGTGTTACAGATTTGAAAGCGGGAACCATTCCTGCCCTGTTTACCATGTAATTATGTCCTTCGGGAGTGCTTGCCATTGCTGTAAGGAATTTTCTTGCTTCTTCGGCATTGGCGGATTTTGCGTTTACAAGATAAAATGACGGCGCTCCAACAAAAATACCGTCTGTTGTTTGGGTAAGAAACGCATGGGGAACATAACCCATTTCAAAGGTAATTCCAAATTCCTGAAAGGTAGGATCTGTCCAGTTACCCTGATGTATAAATACTGTTTTGCCAATGGCAAAATCACCAAGCTGCTGGTCGTAGCCGCCGACAAGGAGAGTGCTCCTGTTGGCATATCTGAACAGCATATTGTAATATTCGGCAAAAGCTGTAAGGCGGGCATTATCAACTCGTCCGTTTAACAGCATATCGATATATCTTGTAGAATCGTTGTAGGGCAGCCCAAGGGTAAGGTATGCGTTTACTCCGTGAAGTCCTGTTACCCACGCCATACCGGGTCCTGCTGCCATTGAAACAACCGCGTCAATGCCAAGCTGGTCTTTCATAGAATCGATTTTTTCAAATGCGGCTCTTATTGCGTTTACATTTGTAAGTGTGTTGGGGTCAATTCCTGCCTGAGCGAGCAATGCTTTATTATAGCCAAGACCCCAGCCTTCAATTGCAACCGGGAAGCCGATTACATTGCCGGTTTCAGGATCGATATAAGCGACATCGGTATCGGCGACCCAGGGTTCATTGGAAAGATCGGAAATTCTGCCGCCATTTTTGGCATCTTCATAACCTGCCTTGCCTTCAATAACAAAGATTTCAGGTTCCGTGCCGGAATTGAACATAGCGGCAATATTCGGGGCATAGGGGGTTTCTCCGCCAAAACTCCTGATATTGACTCTTATACCGGTCTGCTTTTCATACTCGGCGGCATAAGCTTTTAAAGCTTCGTCAATTTCAATTTTGTTACTGATAAGGGTAATCTCAGTACCGCTGAACTTTGGTGTACAGTTCATAACAAGGGATGCAGCCATTAAAACTGCAATTAAACCACATAAAATACGATTCATACTTTCCTTCCTTAAAAAGTGCTTGTAAATTTTTAAGATGACATTAAAATGACACCTATTTTCATATAATAGTATAATATTTCGGAATAGTCAATCATATTTTAACAAATACTTCAAATATTGTAAAAAAGTCCAAAAAACGGTATATAACACAATAATTTAAGAGAATTAATAAACAACTCCAATCCCAAGTCCGCCGAAACCGCCCAAATTTGAATTTTGTGTCCACATGCCCGCTTGCAGAGAAAAATAGAGACCGGAAGGTATGGGGAATAGCCGCACTTCCGCTCCTGCAAAAATACGGAACTTTGAAAAATCCTTAAAATCAATTTCGGCGCGCACGGAAAGACCGGAATATATGTCTTTATATTCCAATAAATAACCTAATGAAAGCAAGAGAAAAGGAGTAAGATCATTTGGTCCATGCCAAAAAACTCCCGGGCTAAAAACAATGGTATTGGAAAAAAGAGAGCCGGAAGAAAAATTATACGATAAAGGTATATAAAAACCAATGCCTTTTCCCGCGCTTAAAGGATGTTCTCCGGTATCGTTTGTATAAGAATAAGAAATTCCCAAAGCAAAAGCGACAGGAAAGTCGTTCTTAACTAATTCATATTTTATTGAGCCGGTTATTCCCCATCCGGTATCGTTATTCCGCGGGTTTAAATTAAAGACAACAGTTGTTTCCAATTTATTAATTGGAGAAACTCTTATGCCAAATATAAAAGGAAACCCGGTAAAAGAATCAAAGTTTCCATAATAGGTATCTGCTTCTATCTGAAAACTTCCTGCAGGAAGCGTATTTGGCAGCGGTGAAAAGATAAGGCCTGATATTCCGTTATTTAAAGATAAAGGAAAAAGATTAAGCGAATAATCAATTTCTGTTTCAATTTTTAACTGAGTGTTTTCGGCTTCAACAGAAATTGTATAAATACCTTCCGGCAGAGGATTGCCAAAAGAATCTTTGCCGTTCCATGTAAAGCGTTGTATTCTTGTATCTGAATATTCAAGCTGTTTTCTAAATACTATAGATCCGTTATTATCAATTACATTAAAAAAACCGGAATATGGAGCAGTAACTTCAAAGCGGTACTCTGCAGTACCAAGACGGGTTTCATTTTGACTCATTGGATTAATTTTACTTCGGCTTTGAGATAAGTTTTCCATTTTAAAAAGTGCGGGATTCATAACAATGTTTACAGGTACAGAGTCTTCAGTTACAAGTACGGCCATTACCGTATCTTCCCAGCCAAAAGCCTGCGCTCTGAATGTATAATACCCTGCGGGAAGATTAATTTCTGCTTTATAATTATCGTCAAGTGCGACGGAGCCAAAAGAGCTTACAGATACCTGCGGATTAAAGGGAAGTGCGGCTCGGCTTCCTTCTGCTTTTAAGATAGAAAGCTGTACTTGTCCTTGAGGCTGCTCCATCTTTATTGAGACTACAAGGCGGCCTGTACTAAACAGGGTAACATCAAAATTACGGCTGGTATAATTTTCTTTTACAAGACTGATACTGTAGCCGCCCGGTGCAAGGGAATTTAATGTAATGGGAGTAAGTCCGTATTCTACTCCGTTTATAAAGACTCTTGCTCCTGCGGGATTTGAACGGATAACCAGCCCTCTGCCCGCCGTTTCTTCAAAGTTATCAGCAACAATATTCCCGGGATTCTGTGCCCCGGCAATTAATGAAAAAAAACAGAGAAAAAAAATAAAAAAATGTATTTTATACACCTAATCTATCTCCCTGTTTATTATATACCGTACAATGTACATTGTACACCTTACTTACTGTCCAGTTTCCCGTTTTCTCTGTAACTCCACCATGCATTTTCCGAAAAAATTATATGATCCACAAAATGCAATCCAAGTATCTTTGCCGCAGACTGTAAGCGGTCTGTGATTTCATCGTCTTCCATAGAACTTGTAATTTCCCCGGATGGATGATTGTGAGCAACACAAAAAGCGGCAGCTCTGTCCTGGATTATGTCTGCAAATACTTCCCTGGGATGTACTATCGTTTTGTTTACAAGCCCGATTGTAACAATTCTTACTGCAAGTACTTCATGAGCGCCATTCAAAGAAAGGCTGATAAACCGCTCCTGTTTCCGGTCTGCATAATGCCGTACCAGGGTAAAAATATCCGAAGGATTTTTAATACGAGCCGAGAACGAGCCGTACCGTCTTCTGCCGAATTCCAGCATTGCCGCTACAGTGCAGGCTTTTGATAACCCCAGCCCCGAAAGACCGGATATTTCTTTTATAGAGGGGATATCCTTGTTTTTGTCCAAAAACTTTAATAGCTCATCTGCCAGCATCATTACATTCTTTCCTTGAATGCCTGTATTTAAGATGACTGCCAAAAGTTCTTTATCGGAGAGAGCGGCGTGTCCTCGTGCATTCATTTTTTCCCTAGGCCGTTCGTCCTGCGGAACGCCAGCATAAATATTTGAATTTTCCATACCTATATATGGTGTCAAACCTTCATTTTGCTTGCTCGAGATTGAAAATTTTTTACGATTTTTTATTATTTTTTCCAACAAAGACTCAAAACAGGGGTAATTTTGCCTTATTCCGCCATTTTTATTACAGTGTCCTTCCATTTGCGGCCCCGATCAAACTCATTCAGGAACATTCCAAAACTGGCACAGCCCGGCGAAAGTGCGACACTGTAACCGGGATTGGCTTTGTCCAGCGTATAGCGGACAACCGTATCTAAATTGTCAAACGGCCCAAAGAAAGCAATATCTTTATCGGTTAACAATGATGTTAATTTTTCACTGCCTGTGCCTGCAAGCAAAATTACAGCACTGACTTTTGTACCTGCCGTAACAAGAGCTTTCACTAACGGGGAGAAGTCCAAATTTTTGTCGGTTCCGCCTGTAACAAGAACAAGGGGGGAAGCCGATGTTAATGCTTCAATACATGCGGCAGCGGCTTCCGGAATAGTGGCGGCGCTGTCATTGTAAAAACGAATTCCTTTTGCTTCATGGAACATTTCCAGGCGGTGTTCTACTCCCCTAAAAGCAGATAGTGCAGAGCGGACATTCTCCGCACTTACGCCGCATTCATAAGCCGCAAGACCTGCCGCAAGCATATTTATTCTTTGATGTTCACCGGGGATAAGTAATTTTTCCGGCAGTAAATCAATGTTTTTATCGGTTATCCCTTTTAGTGAATACATAACAGGGCGCCCCTTTGTTTCCGCAAGAAATGAACGCCCCCACTCATCATCACCGGCAACGGTAACACAAGAAGAATCCTGCCCCCGGTAAATATTTCGCTTGTCATCGATATATTCTTCCATTGAAGAATATCGGTCTAAATGATCCGCCATAATAGCAGTCAAAACCGCCGCCGCCGGTTTCAGAAGCGGCGAACCATCCGCATGAGTATGCCCCTTCAAATCCCCCAACTGAAAACTGGAAAGCTCCAAAACCACATCATCACCGGCTGACAGCTCATCTAAAAACGACAACGGAGAAACAGTAATATTCCCCCCAAGATAAGCTTTCCCTGTGCTTTCCGCGCCGCCGCGCGAGGGATTTTGTAAAATATGATGCAGCGCCGCCGAAGTTCCCGATTTCCCCTTAGTTCCCGTAACCCCGAAAAGCCGTGCCGGGTTTTCTCTTAAAAAAAGCGAAATGTCCGTTTCTATTATTTTAGCCGCCTGCAGGAAGGGAGAATCCGGTCTAACCCCGGGATTTTTAATTACAATATCGGCAGCTTTAAAATCATCAATATCATGCCTGCCAATAACATAGCGGACAGGCGGCCTATTTAACTCACGGCAAATCTCATCGAGCTTAAAAATCGACGGCTTTAAAGCGGCTTCATCCCGTAGATCTGTAACTGTTAAATCGGCTCCCCGTTTAAGCGCAAATCGGGCCGATTCCAAGCCGCCGCCATGAAGGCCAAGTCCCATTACAAGTACTTTTTTCCCTGAATAATCCATGCTATTGTTTAACATATTATGGAACAAAAAGAAATATCCGGTTCTTTGTCTGTGCTTGATGATATGGGGCACCCTCAGAATTTTGGCTGGTCAAGGCATCCTTCTTTTTTTTACGATCCCTTCCTTATTTATGCTCCCAGGCACAGAATATCGGAATCTGACAGGTACATTGTCCATAATCCTACCCATCTTGTAACTTTTGAGATTAGAGACGACGGCTGGCTTGGTTACATGGGGGTATCTATAATCTCTTTACGGGATAAAAAGCGCTCTACTCAAGTATTTAATACTCTTTTTCCTCTTGGTACTTATGAACTCCCTACAAGCAGTTTGACCGGTTCTGTCAAATGGCGCAGAAAAAAGACCCACCTTGATTTTATAACTATGGAAGACGGTGTAAAAATTATTAAGGCGGATATTCCGCAATATGGCCGCCACCGCAGTATGAGGTGTGAATTAGTCCTTATGAAGCCGGAAACGGCAGAGTCTTTGGTTACTAATCAACCCTGGCGAAATGAAAAAAACGCTTTTAGATATACCCGTTGTTCTCCCTGGTACTATGTAGAAGGGGTGGTACAGTTTGGCAGTACGGAAATTATTTTTACCCGGGGGAACGGGTGGGGTATTTTGGATTGGAATAGAAGCGCACGCCCAAAGGCTGATGTTCAATACTGGGCTTCTGCCTGCGGTATGGTTGACACCAGGCAGTTGAGTTTTTGTGTAGGGTACAGTCAGGCGGATTTTTCGCTGGGCACGGAGAACGGCTTTTTTGTCGATGGAATGCTTCATAAGCTCGATCAAGTAACCTTCCATATTCCCCTGTCCAACTGGCTGTCGCCCTGGCGGTTTACCAGTAATGACAACCGTTTGGAGATGTCGTTCCATCCTCACCAGGAAAGGATTGACCGCAGGAGGCTCTTTTTTTACCATTCTGCCCGCCGCCAGGTATGCGGTTTCTTTTCAGGCAAAGTTGTGCTGGACGACGGCTCTACTGTGGAATTCCACAATCTTACAGGTTTTGCCGAAAGAAGCAAGATGAAATTGTAAAAAAACCCTTGTATATTATGTTCATTTTATGTTAAAATTCATTTAAGGACTTGTTATGATTGGAAAGTTAGACCTTTGGCGGTATTACTCTTTTGGTAAAGACCAATACCGTGAATGTATGAACAAGGTGTTTATTAATAATCTAAATTCCCTGCGCCAGGCAAATATATTGGTAGTATTCTTTGCTATTTTCTTTGCGGTTTTTGTTGTAATTATAGATTCTGTACTGCTTGGAAAAGATATTCAATTATTTAGATTCACCATTTATCTTGTAACGGGTCTTGTAGCGTTTATTTTATCAATGTATTTGAACTACAAAATGCAGACCGGAGAGGTAAGTCATAAATTTATATATGTATTTACAACATTATTTTATATAAATATTATAACATTTGGGATTTATCATTGTGTTTGGTTAAATCCTGATCATATTGCAGCTTTTTATCTATGCATTCTTATTTGTGCGTTATTAATGTTTATAAATCCTCCGATTTTTAATTTGTGTCTTACTGTTAGTGCAATAGCCGCGTTAGTTATTTGTTCTTTTTCCAGGAAAAGTGCCGATCTTGCAATTATTGACGCTTTCAATACATTCTCGGCAGGAGTATTAAGCCTTATTTTTAGCTGGCATATTACCAAACTGCGTCTTGGAATGGAAATGAGTGCTGCCATACTTGAAGATGAGCGAAATAAATATCTTGATCAAAGTATTATTGATGAGCTTACAAAACTTAACAATCGCAGAGACTTTATGGCAACCTTTAAAAGGTATGTGAATAATTACAGGGCATCGGACGATTTTCTTTGTATTGCCATTTCTGACATTGATTTCTTTAAAAATTACAATGATCATTATGGGCATCCTCAGGGTGATGAATGTCTGCGTACCATTGGGGCGGCATTTAATACATTAAAAGATACAATGGGAGTATATGCTGCCAGGGTTGGCGGTGAAGAATTTGGGATGCTTTGGTTTGAAAAAGATGCCTCCCATGTTGATGCCGTAGTCTCTTATATGTCCAGCTTGATTAGGAATGCCAAAATTCTTCATGAAAAATCAAAAGTTTCAGAACATGTAACAATGAGCATGGGTGTTTACATAGAAAAATTGGGCGCATCAAATGATGTTGACGCTCTTTACGAATTGGCGGATAATGCCTTATATGCCGCAAAAGGCGCAGGCCGTAATTGTGCGATTATTACAGGAAAAGATCGCGAACAGTATAAAATTTCGCCGCCGGCATAATAACAATCATGAATTTGGAAGCATTTGTTCTTGGCTGCGGCGGTATGATGCCGCTGCCTAACAGACATTTAACATCGGTATTACTCAGACGGGAAGGGGAGTTATTTCTCTTTGACTGCGGGGAAGGAACGCAAGTATCGCTTAGGCGGCTTAACCTGCGGTGGAAAAAAATCTCGGTTATTTTTATTAGCCATACTCACGCTGACCATGTAACCGGCATTCCCGGGCTTTTGATGCTTTCATCGCAGGTGGACAGGGAAGATCCTTTATACATAATTGGTCCTCCAAAAATAGCGGAGTATGTCGAGGCAAGCCGCCGTATTTTGGATATGTACATAAATTATAAAATTATTGTTCAGGAAATAACTGCTCCGGGAATTGTTTATAAAGGCGACGGCTTTCATGTACGGTGTTTTCCGTTATCCCATACTAAAACCTGCTATGGTTATGCGTTAGAAGAAGAAATGCGCCCGGGTGAGTTTCATCCGGCAAAGGCGCAGGATTTAAATATTCCTGTAGGAAAATTGTGGGGCAGACTGCAAAAAGGTGAAGCTATTACCACGGATGACGGAAGAGAAATAAAGCCGGATGCCGTAATGGGGCCGCCAAGAATGGGCAGAAAATTTTCATTTGTTACCGATTCCCTTGCATCTTCTGATATATCCGCTCATGTAATTGGCTCTGATTTATTTGTATGCGAAGGCATGTTTGAAAAAGCGTTGGAAGATGATGCTCATGAAAAAAAACACATGACTGCCGAAGAAGCGGCAAAGATAGCGGCGGCATCACAGGGAGTAAAAAAACTTGCGCTAATTCATTACAGCCCCCGTTATACGGAGCATGAGCTTAAACAAATTTTGGAAGAAGCCCGGGCTGTGTTTCCGAATACAGTTTTAACAAAAGACAGAATGGTTTTACCTATAGAGTATATTGATTAAATTTAAGAGAGGTAATATGACAGCAAAGATAGAAGTAAAGAATTTATCTAAACATTACGGGGAAGTGAAGGCGGTTGACAATGTTTCCTTCTCTGTAGGAGACCAGCAGGTGCTTGGTTTCTTAGGACCAAATGGCGCGGGAAAAACAACTGTTATGAAGATACTAACAGGGTTTCATTTCCCGTCAGAAGGAATTGCTTTGGTTGACGGTATTCCCGTAGAAGAACAGCCTCTTGAAATAAAAAAGCGGATTGGTTATTTGCCGGAAAATGTGCCGCTCTATATGGATCTTACCGTGGATGAATATTTGTCTTTTGCCGCCGAAGCGCGTTTTATTCCAAAGCAAAAACGGAAATCCGCCATTAACAGCAGTTTGGAAGCGTGCGGGCTTACCGGTTACCGCGGACGAAGAATTGAAACTCTCTCCAAAGGTTATAAACAACGAACCGGGCTGGCACAGGCAATTTTGCATGACCCGCCCATTCTTATACTTGATGAGCCGACCACAGGACTTGATCCCAATCAAATAATCGAGATTCGTTCATTAATTAAAGAACTTGGCAAAAGAAAAACTGTTATTCTTTCTACGCACATTTTGCAGGAAGTAGAGGCAATTTGTAACCAGGTTCTTATTATAAATGACGGGCAGATTGCTGCTCTTGGGAAACCGGAAGAGATTGCCGGATCTCTTAGGGGCGGCGACACATGGGAACTGTTGTTAAAAGGATTAGATACTGATTCAATTCGGAATAAACTGCTTCTTTTGGGAGAAGTTTCCTCCGTCAATATTGAAGAATTAACCAACGGATTGGTGGGATTAAGCTTTTTTATACCGCAGGATGACAGTTCAAACTCGGGAGAAATTATTTTTGACTGGGCTTGTGAGCATAATATGAAAATACTTGAAATGAACCGTAAAAAACTAAGTATAGAAGATATATTTGTAAAACTTACAGGAGACCAGCAATGAGAAAATATATAAATAAACTGCTGCATGGTAATTTATTACCAAGAAGAGCATTTACTTTGGCAAAAAAAGAAATATACCAGTATTTACATACACCGTCAGTTTACGGGGCAGTAGTATTCTTTCTTGTTTTTTGCAGTGTATGGCTGTTTTATTTCCAGCAGTTTTTTGCAAGGGATCAAGCGTCATTGCGAGTTTATTTTGGCGCTTTTCCCATTGTTTTTATTTTAGTTATTCCGGTATTAACCATGAAAAGCTGGGCGGAAGAAAGAAAAACAGGAACAATAGAACTCTTATTAACAATGCCCTATACGGAATGGGATCTTGTGCTTGGAAAGTTTTTATCGCTTCTTTCCGTACTTGGAGCGATGCTGCTTTTGACAGTACCTCTGCCTTTAAGCCTTTTACCCTTGGGCAGGTTCGAATTTGGCGTACTCTTTTGCGAATATATAGGAGCGTTTTTACTTGGTGCAGCTTCTATTGCTTTAGGGCTTCTTTTATCATCGCTTGCAAAAAATCAGGGAGGCAGTTTTCTTGGAACCGCGGTAGTTCTAATGTTTGTTATGCTTATTAATCAAATAACTTCCATGTTTAATTTGCCTTATTGGCTTGCAAGTTTTATTAATTTTTTCTCCCTTGGGCATCATTTTGAAAGTTTTACCAAAGGGCTTATTGATTCCCGAAACCTGCTGTTTTTTATTTTAAGCACATGTTTGTTTTTGTTTTTAAACACGCGGGTTATTCTATTCAGGAAATGGAAATAGGGGGATAACAAATGACAAAAAAACAAACTAAAATTATTACCTTTTTATCAATTATTGCTTTTATCCTTGCCATTCTTGTAAGCGGTCGTTTTTGGGTCCGCTTGGATTTTACAAAAAACAAGGCATATACAATATCCAAAGTTTCCCGCAATCTTTATTTGGAAATTCCTGACCCTGTAAACATTACCTATTATCTTTCTGACAGATTACGGAATGTTTCCCCCGAACCCGGAGAAATTGAAGATACCTTACGGGAATATGCGGCATACTCCAGGGGAAGAATCCGCCTTACTGTCCGTGATCCTGTTAAAGAAGGGCTTACCATGATGGTAGAAGAACTTGGTTTGCAGGCTCTGCAGGTGCGAAACATAGAAAGGGATCAGGCAAGCCTTGCTACTGCTTATTCGGGAATTGTAATTGAATATCTTGATAAGATTGATGTTATTCCTGTTATTGTTGACACAGCAACACTGGAATATGATCTTACTACAAGAATTCGTTCTATGGTAACAAATATCGAACGGCAAATCGGAATAATAGTTGGAGACAGTTTTCGCAGTTTGGAAGAAGACTTTAGATACCTTGCCATTACTTTTAACGGAACAGGTTATAGAATACGGCAATACGCGCCCGGTGAAGAAATACTGGATCATCTTCCGGGACTTTTTGTTTTGGGAGGAGTTGAAGATTTTGACGATATTGCTCTTTATAGAATAGACAGATATATACAGATGGGCGGCAAAGTTTTCTTTGCGGTAAAAGGTATTTATATTGATACTTTATATGGATCTGTGAATGCAAGGTATCAGGAAAGTCAGGGATTGCTGGAAATGATTGTTTCTTATGGTGTTGTGGTAAAACCTGAACTTGTTTTGGATCGTAACGCGCTTTTTCTTCAGTATCAAACAAGAACGCCGTCCGGCATGATTCAGCGCCGTATTACCCGTTATCCTTTATGGATTGGAGTTTCACCGGATAATGGAAACCCGCAGCATCCTATTACTTCCAATTTTTCCGGTCTTGATCTTTTTTGGGCAAGCCCGCTGGAAATAAATACTGTTTCTTCTGTAAATGCGGAAATTCTTTTTACAACCACTGCCGAAGGCTGGCTGCAAAGGGAGAATTTTTATACAAGCCCGGAAATTCCCTATATGCTTGAAATAGAAGCCGAAGAAACAAAAGGAACATACATACTTGGCGTTTCGTTAAGCGGTACTTTTCCAAGTTTATTCAGGAATTTTCCAAAGCCGCTGGAAGAACTTCCCGATATGCCGCCTGCGGCAAGTCCGTCTCGTATTATTGTTGTAGGTGATGTTGATTTTGCAACAAATTTATTAGCAGAAACCGAAGCTATGCAAAATTTAGATTTTCTTATTCGTACAGCCGATTGGCTTGTAAATGATGATGATATTATAAGCATTCGCAACAGGCAGCCTCAAGCTGGCCGCTTGGACAGAATAACGGATTCTACAAGACGACTGGCGGCAATGAGGTTTTCTCAAATTCTTAATGTTGGCATAGTTCCGGCTTTTGTAATTATTACCGCTTTAATTCTTGCATCAAAACGCCGCAGGAGGATAAAAAATGATGTATAAAAACAAATTAATTTTTCTTTTATCAATAATTGGTGCAATGGTTCTTTTGTTCACGGGAAGCTTTATTTTTACTTCCGAAAGATCCAATAATAGATCCTCATCTTATACCTGGCTTGATAAAAATCAATCTTTAAATGTAAATAGAATTGTTATAGACGAGAATAATCAGGTAATTGAGTTTATAGACAAAGATCAGAAATGGGTTATTTTAACAGATGGAGTTGAATTCCCCGCGCGCCAGCTTCGTATTGAAGATTTTATAAATATTTTTACACAGCGCAGTTTGTGGCCTGTAAGATCAAATTCAGCATCAACCCATGCAAGTTTTGGGTTGGAAAGTACAGAAGCGGACAGAATTACATTTTATAACGGCAATACGGCTGTTTTGGATGTTCTAATTGGCTATGATAGTACTTTTGGAAGTGAAGTTTCCATCCGCAGATTTGCGCAGAATGAAGTCCGTTCAGGTGATAACAGGATTAGAACATATATATCAAGCCCTGTTTCAAGCTGGTTTGATCTAAAACTTTTCCCCGAAGAAAATGGAAAAATTTGGAGTGCAGACAGTGTACAGCAGCTTACCGTTATAAATGATGCCGGAGAAAGACAGATATTCAGTCAGAATAACAGAACATGGACGGTAACCAATGCTTCAAATCCTGATAATGCCAATATAGAAAGTTATATTCGTACTGTTTTAAATACAGAAGGCGAAACTTTTTTAGGGTTAATATCAAACCATGAAGATTTTCCCTTATCCGCCAGGATTATTGTTGAGTTTGGAAATGGAAATATAGAAACCGTTTCTTTTTCTGAACCTAATGATTCGGGCTACAGGCTGGCTGTTGTAAACGGCAGGGAGTATGTTTATTATATACCGGCATGGTCAGGGAACAGGCTTTTTAGGGATACTTCCAGTTTTGAGCTGCAATAGTGAATATTATCCCTGCTGACTTATAAATGCCCTGTATTTTTCAGGATCGCTTTTAAATGCGATAATCGAAGTAGTTGAATCAATCTTTGCCCTTTGTAAAGCTTCTCTGCTTTCCAGCATAAGGCGGTCGGCGTTTAAAAGTCTTCCCGAGCGGGAAGTAAGACCAATGCTAAGATCACATTCAGGGTGGTTCTGTTTAATACGCTGATAAAATTTTTCAGATTTACCAATTGATGAAATAAGATCGCTGCCCGGAAGTATGGCATAAATGCCCTGACTCCCATATTCAAAGAGCATATCTTTGCCGGATAAAATACCGGAAGCTTCTTCTGCAATGGTTTTGAATGTATTATCGCTTATCATATTTGTAAATTCGATCATTAAAAAAGTTAAATCTTTATCTGAAGAAGCACAGCGGTGAATTTCTGCATCTAATCGTTCTTTGGTATATTCTTCCCAGCCGATATTACTGCGTTCTGAATACAGCCCTTTAGGGCCTGTTTCCGTTCTTTTATTTTGTTGTATTGTCTCAGGCATAGAAGCAGGAACCGGAATATAATTTGGAGCCGGAGGATAAGCTTGAACAGGTGCAGGTGTGGGAGCAGGAGTGGGAACATAGGCAAAGTTTTTTTCTTGTGATTTATCGCCAAGAAGAATCTGTATCAGCATTGTAAAGAAAGAAACTGCAAAACCAATAAGGATTAATAAAAGGGTTTCCCTTAAAATTTTAGAGATTTCATTGTAATCAAAAGCATTTGCCACTGCTTCAATATTTGCGTTGCGAATATTATTAATTGGCAATGGTTCATGATATGTTATGTTTGAAAAACTTAACCTATTTATAAATCTTGGAGAACCATGTACCCATAATACAGCTCGTCCTTTTTGTTTTTCAAAGGCATAAGGTTCATTGGGTCCTGTAATTATAAGCGCTTCAAGAATCTTACTGGACATAAGTGCCTTGTTCATAGTTTGGGTAAAATAATCATCCATGAAGCCCTGTGTTCCGGTTGTAATTGCCAAATTTTTTATTTCAGTAAATTCATTTGCTGCCGTAATTTGGCATTTTTCAATGCTTAAATATAACCGGACTGCCGCTTGAATAAGGGCAAAAAGATAGATAATAATACATAATGCAGCAATAAAGGCGCTGAATCCGCCGCTGCTTTTTTGTTGTTTGTTTTTCATAATTTCTCTGATATAATTATCGGAAGGTTTATATGCAAATAAGAGAATATTCTTTGCCGCAAGGCTGGTTTCCGCACGATCCCAGCGAGGTTTCTAGGGTTATTTCGGGTTATTTTAAGGAAACGCCCCCCTCTTCCAACCCTGTTTCAAGCGCCTGTATTGCTCCCCATGCCGGCTGGTATTATTGCGGACGGCTGATGGCTTTAAGCTTGGCTGCTCTAAAAAAGGATGCTCAAACTGTCGCTGTAATTGGCGGTCATTTATCAAGCGATTATCCCGCCCTTTTCGCGATGGAAGATGCGGTAAGGACTCCTTTTGGCAGTCTGCCCATAGATAAAGAGCTTAGGGCTGCTCTTATAAAAGAATTTGATGTTTTGCAGGATGGCAGTGCCGAGGATAAATACCGTGATAATACCATCGAAGTACTCCTTCCTATGGTACATTTTTTCTTTCCCAAGGCAAATTTGCTGTGGTTAAGGCTTCCGGCTTCTTTGGAGGCATATAAAGCCGGGAAACTGCTATCTAAAACCGCCAATAAACTTGGTAAAAAAATAGCGGTTGTCGGCTCTACGGATTTAACCCACTATGGCAGGAATTACGGCTTTTTACCTCAGGGTTCGGGAGAAAAAGCCCTCCGCTGGGTTCGCGAAGTAAATGACGCCGCTTTTATTAAGGCGGTAGGCGGCAATCCGGAAGAAGTTCTTTTTCGCGCAGAGCAGGATTCATCGTCTTGTTCTGCAGGCGCTGTGTTAGGCGCTATGGGGTTTGCTTCCACAGAGGGTCTTGGCGGCGCAAGGTTACTGGAATACGCAACAAGTGCGGATTTGGATCGCGGAGTCAATGTACTGCCGGATTCGTTTGTTGGGTATGCGGCAATGGCGTTAGGTTAATATTTATACTTGACACATTCTTTCATTATATTTAGGCTGGAGAAATGTCAAAAATTATTGATTTTCACACACACATTTACCCTCAAAAAATAGCTGCTAAAGCTGTTGCCAGCGTAGCGGAATATTATACCATTCCGATAATAATGGACGGCACGCCCGAAACTTTAATTAATTCAGGGCGGCATTGCGGCATTGGTCATTTTGTCGTGTTTTCGGCGGCTATCGATCCCGATAAGGTTAAGACCATTAATGATTATATCGCGGACGAGTGCCGTACTCATTCTGAATTTACAGGTTTTGGAACACTGCACCCCGATTTTAAAAATCCTCAAGATGAGATTGAAAGAATAATAAGTCTTGGCTTAAAAGGCATCAAATTTCATCCTGATATGCAAAAATTTAATATCGATGATAAGCAAATGTTTGATACTTATGCCATGCTGGAAAGCCGTAACCTTCCCGTTATTTTTCATACAGGCGATTATCGTTTTCCGTATTCACATCCGTCAAGACTTGCAAATGTACTGGATAATTTTCCAAAACTTTGCGCGATTGCGGCTCACTTTGGCGGATGGACACTCTTTGATATTGCTTATGATTGTTTAAAAGAAAAAAAATGTTATTTTGATATTTCCAGTTCTATATCTCATCTTGGAATACGCAGGGCAGGGGAGTTAATCCGCGCCTATGGAGCCGAACGAATTTTGTTTGGAACAGATTATCCCATGTGGGATCCAAAAGAATGTTTGAAAGAATTTTTACAAATAGAACTTTCAAAGACCGAACAAGAATTAATTTTATGGAAGAACGCTCAAAAAATATTGGGAATTAATGATTAAGTAACTATTCATCCTTTGCTTTAAGCACCGCAAGGAACGCGCTCTGAGGCAATTCAACATCACCCACCATTTTCATGCGTTTTTTACCTTCTTTTTGTTTTTCCAAAAGTTTGCGTTTGCGGGTAATGTCGCCGCCGTAACATTTTGCCAATACATCTTTTCTAAGAGCGTTAACCGTTTCGCGCGCAATGATAGAACTGCCAATCGCTCCCTGAATGGGTATTTTAAATTGCTGGCGAGGGATCTCATCTCTTAAGCGTTCGCAAACTTTGCGCGCGCGGTCATAGGCTGACCCCTTAAACACAAGCTGACTAAGAGCGTCAACCGCTTTACCGTTTAGCAGAATATCCATTTTTGCAAGCTCTGTGGGCTTGTAGCCGGAAACATCGTAATCAAAAGAAGCATAACCGCGGGAAATACTTTTTAGTTTGTCATAAAAATCGAATAACACTTCTGAAAGCGGCATGTCATAAATCATTTCTACGCGCTTTTCATCAAGGTATGTCATATTAGTCTGCACACCCCGTTTTTCCATGCACAAGGTCATTATATTTCCTAAGTAGTCGGTTGGCGTAATTATGGAAGCTCTTATATACGGTTCTTCCGCGCTTTCTATTTTTCCTTCATCAGGGTAGTCAACGGGATTGTCAACCATAACTTCTTCGCCGCCCCTTAAAAATATTTTGTACTTTACCGAAGGGGCCGTAAAAATTACAGATTGATCAAATTCGCGCTCCAGTCTTTCTTGAATTACTTCCAAATGCAAAAGTCCTAAAAATCCGCAGCGGAAACCAAAGCCAAGAGCCGCAGAAGAATCTTTTTCAAAAAGTAAAGAAGCGTCGTTAAGTTTTAGTTTATCCATGCTTGTACGAAGTTCCTCATAATCATTGGAGTCCACGGGATATATCGATGAAAAGACAACGGGCTTTACCTCGCGGAAACCGGGAAGCGGAGCGGCACAGGGATTATCCGCGCCTGTTACCGTATCGCCTACTTTTACATCGCTTACAGTTTTGATACCCGCAATTATATAGCCGACATCTCCTGCGCTTAGTTCGCCTGTTTCAACAAGGGCTAGTTTAAAAACGCCTGCATTTTCTATTTCATAAGTTGAATTATTGTGCATAAAGGAAATCTTCATGCCCTTTTTCAGTTTGCCTTCAAATATGCGCAGGTGTACAATAACACCGCGGTATGCATCATAGTGGCAGTCAAAGATAAGCGCCTGCAAAGGAGAAGCGGGGTCACCTTTGGGGGCTGGGATTCGTTCTACTATTGCTTCGAAAAGTTCGTCAATGCCTATGCCGTTCCGTGCGGAAACTAAAAGGGCAGTATCGGAATCAAGTCCCAGGTCTTTGTCTATCATTTTTTTAACTCGCGGAATATCGGCGGCAGGCATATCGATCTTATTTATTACAGGAACTATCTCCAGATTATGTTCCAACGCAAGGTACATATTGGACAATGTCTGCGCCTGCACGCCTTGAGTTGCATCAACTAACAAAAGAGCTCCCTCACAGGAGTTAATTGCACGGCTGACCTCGTAAGAAAAATCAACATGGCCGGGAGTATCAACAAAGTTTAGTTTATACTCCGTACCGTCTGCACCCTTGTACGGAATGGTTACCGCCTGACTTTTTATGGTAATGCCGCGCTCGCGCTCAATATCCATATTGTCAAGAATCTGGTTCTGAAAATTACGATCATCCACAATTTGGGCTTTCTGAATAAGCCTGTCCGCAAGAGTGGATTTGCCGTGGTCAATATGCGCAATAATGCAAAAGTTTCGTATGTTTTTAGTCATTTGTACTACAGTACCATAAAACATCGATAGTGTAAACACATACAATATGCTATACTTTGATTATGGAAACGAATCTCCTTGCGCTTTTGCAGGAAGAAAAAAGCATGAAACTCAAAGGCGGTCTCTACCACCTGACGCAGATAAAACTCTGCTACAACACCAATCGTATAGAAGGAAGCAAACTTACTGAAGACCAGACTAGGTATATTTTTGAGACTAATACAATTAATATCGATCCAAATGAAACCGCCAATGTTGATGATATTGTAGAAACGGTGAATCATTTTACAGCTTTTGACTATATGCTGGACAGTGCTGATAAACCGCTTTCACAGGAGATTATTAAAGAGTTCCACCGCATTTTAAAAACCGGTACTTCAGACTCCAGAAAAGATTGGTTCAAAGTTGGCGGCTATAAATCTCGCCCCAACATGGTAGGCGACATTGAAACAACCGCCCCTGCAAAAGTTGAAACCGCTATGACTGACCTGCTTGAATCGTATCATAAAAAAAGCCAAATTAACTTTGATGCCATTGTTGACTTTCATTATTGGTTTGAAAAAATACATCCATTTCAGGATGGCAACGGAAGAGTAGGCAGGCTTATCTCGTTCAAAGAATGTTTAAAATACGGCATTATGCCTTTTATTATTGAAGACGAGTACAAACTTTTTTACTACAGAGGTTTAAAAGAATTTGAGACTACACCGGGTTACCTTACCGACACCTGCCTGTCAGCACAGGATAAGTATTCGGAAATAGTACGGTATTTTGCTAATTAATTTTTACATATTATTTCCCTAAACATACTACGAGCAGGCGGCTGGCAGTGGGCGGGGTTAACATGGAACACAGATTTACGCAGATTTTACTGATTAACGCGGATATATTTAGATTGTTAAGATAAATTTATCTAACCTAGAAATCTTAAAAATTTAAAATTTTAATATAGCTATGATAGGATTAGACATATTAGCTCTCATAGTTTTCCGTGTAAATCTGCGTTCAATCCGTGTTAATCCGCGTTAATGCGTGACTCCGCCCTACGCATGAGCGTAATATGTTTGGGAAAATGGGTTGATTTTTTTTACTGATAATGATTTAATAAATACATGGATAAAACAGCAATTAAATTAACCAATACAGGGGCTTACCTGATTAATGGCTCAAAAATTATTTCTGATGATGCGGATTTGGCATCAAAGTTACAACAGCAAGGTGTAACCGTTTCCAAAGAAGAAGCCCGTAAGGGGACAATTTCTTACGGTATTCTTGCCGCGCATAATACGGTGCAAGGTGATGAAAAAAATCTTTGTTTAAAATTCGATTCCTTAACTTCCCACGATATAACTTATGTTGGCATAATCCAAACAGCACGGGCAAGCGGCATGGAGAAGTTTCCCATTCCATACATACTTACCAACTGTCACAATAGTTTGTGCGCTGTTGGCGGCACAATTAACCAGGACGATCATGTGTTTGCGCTTTCTGCCGCTAAAAAATACGGCGGTGTATTTGTGCCGCCCCATTTTGCGGTTATTCATAGTTACAACCGTGAAACCCAGGCAGGCTGCGGCAAGATGATCCTTGGCTCTGACAGCCACACCCGCTATGGCGCGCTTGGCACTATGGCCGTGGGTGAAGGCGGGGGCGAACTTGCCAAACAGCTAGTCGGCAGAACTTACGATATGCCCGTACCTCAGGTGATTGGCGTTTATCTTGAGGGCGAAACCGCGCCCGGTGTCGGACCGCACGATGTTGCCCTTGCATTAATTGCATCGGTTTTTGAAAATGGATTTGCAAAAAATAAGGTAATGGAATTTATCGGCCCGGGTGTTGACAAACTTTCTGTCGATTTCCGCAACGGTATTGATGTAATGACAACGGAAACAACTTGTTGGACATCAATCTGGAAAACCGATGACAAAGTTAAAGCTTGGCTTGCTGACAGGGGCAGGGCAGGGGATTACAAAGAATTAAAACCTGCCGACACCGCATACTATGACGGATTAATCACTGTGGATTTATCAAAAATAGAGCCGTGTATTGCGCTTCCTTTTCATCCCAGCAATGTTGTAACTATTAGTGAATTAAATAAAAATGCAAAAGATATTTTAGCAAAAGCGGAAGAAGAAGGATTAAAAGCGCTGGGCAAATCAAACTTAAATTTTAATCTTGGATTAAAATACCGTGACGGCGGAGTTTGGGCGGAGCAGGCAATTATTGCAGGTTGTTCCGGCGGTATTTTTGAAAATGTCATGGCGGCTGCAGATATAATGAAAGGGGCAGATATTGGAAACAGTAACTTTACAATGTGCGTTTACCCTGAAAGCCAGCCAACTTATCTTGAGCTTGTAAGAAACGGCGCGGTAGAAACCTTTATGAAAGCGGGCGTTCTTGTAAAAGAAGCGTTCTGCGGCCCGTGTTTTGGCGCAGGCGATACCCCTGCCAACGGAGAATTATCCATCCGCCATGTTACGCGCAACTTTCCAAACCGCGAAGGCTCCAAACCCGGCGACGGACAAATCTCATCCGTTGCAATGATGGACGCCCGCTCCATTGCCGCTTCCGCAATAAATGGCGGAAAAATCACCAGTGCCGCGGAGCTTGATATAAAATACGGCAAGTACAAATTCATTTTTGATAAAACCATTTACGAAAAAAGAGTTTACAATGGCACGGGCAAGCCCCAAGCAGAGACAGAACTTGTATTTGGCCCCAATATCAAAGACTGGCCAAAAATGCCAGCATTACCGGAAAACCTTTTAATAAAAATAGTAAGCTACATCACAGACCCCGTAACCACAACCGACGAGCTAATCCCGTCAGGTGAAACTTCATCATATAGATCAAATCCGCTGAAGTTGGCGGAGTTTACTCTGTCTAGAAAAGACCCGGAGTATGTACAAAAAGCCAAAACAATTAACAATGAGCAAATAGCAATTAGCAAAGGACAAGAACCAAGCGCAGAGTTAAAAGAAATATTTGCTAAAATCCAAAAAATTGACGGAGTAGAACTCCCCACTCCCCTTCTTCTAGGTAGTGCAATCTTTGCCCGCAAGCCCGGCGACGGCTCTGCAAGAGAACAAGCCGCTTCTTGTCAGCGAGTCCTAGGCGGAAGCGCGAATTTGGCTCTTGAATATGCCACTAAACGATACAGGTCTAACCTTATTAATTGGGGTATTTTGCCGTTTCTTGTAAAGGATGAAAACGCATTTGCAAACGGCGATTACATCTTCTTCCCCGGTATTAAAAAAGCGGTGCAAGACAAAACCGATCAAATTAAAGGTTTCGTACTAGGCGATAAGACAACAGAAATCACGGTAACACTGGGTGAAATGACAGATACGGAGAGGCAGATATTAATTGACGGGTGC
>Ga0099364_10002059_pt1 | contig 32362 bp, 28 predicted proteins | sample TergutTh196P3_FD_73070 | JGI IMG/M metagenome (GOLD analysis project Ga0099364, IMG submission 73070) | Microcerotermes parvus P3 segment gut microbial communities from Pointe-Noire, Republic of the Congo - Th196 P3 | ecosystem: Host-associated > Arthropoda: Insects > Digestive system > Gut ... | reverse complement strand
AAAATACCAAGTCCGAAAAAAAGATATATTAAAACTTATAACAACACAATTAGAAAACTTTAGAAAACTTTTCAAAGAATACGAGAATTATAATATAATTTTGGGAGTCGGTGGCATTTTTTTTGATGCAGAAGCAGAGAAAGAAGCAAAAGAGAAGGGCATCGCTGTAATCAAAGTAACTACCGAAAATGTTGAATATTTTACAGAAGGAATTAGAATATATTAAAAAAACAAAAAATTTGGAAATTAGAAAAAAAAAGTTATTTTTGTAAAAGTTAATTAAATAGATATTATTATGGACATAAACACTATAATTATAATTTCAACTAACATCACTATTGCTATAGGTATAATCGCAGTAATAATTACTTTGCATCTTAATCAATCTAAAAAAATTGATGCTATAAGTGATAGAATAACTAAATTAGAAATAGAAACTAAAATTGGTTTTGAAAAACTAAATGCTAAATTTGATAGATTAGAAGATAAGCATACTAATCTTAATCAAAAAATAGAAGAACGAAATACTGCGACTAATAAAAAATTAGACGACCATATCGTTGCTACTAATAAAAGAATAGATAAATTAGAAACTGAAACTAAAACCGAAATTAAAGAACAACAAAATACATTCAAAGAAATAATAAATAAAATAACTGATGTTTTTAAAAACAAAGACGTATTAACTGAAGAACCACAAGTTGCAGTATAATTATTTTAAATATTTTTCTTTATTTTTGTATTCTAATAAAATTGATATTAACTTTTTAAAATAAATATTAAGGATTAAAGCAATGTTTAAATCAAAACATTATCAAGGGAACGGTACCCTTGCAAAAAATACCGACACCTCCTCCTATGCCGATGCTTGTAGTAAAATTACTACAAGCAATGTAGTAGAAACCACTACACGGGGGGGGATTCTTACTACAAGCCGTGTAGTAGTTTTACTACTTTTTGTGCTCACTTTTAGTGCGAAAGCACAAATTCCTACGGTAACTATATTAGATATTAACGCCGGCGGAACTATTAATTCAGATGAAGTTGATGCGGCTCTAACATCGGCGGGTTTGCTCACAACTGATGATTTTCACGCTATTATTCCAAAAGGTGAAGGAATAAGAACCATTGGATTAAGTGCATTCGCAGGTAAGAATGTTATCAGCATAATTGGAGAAGATATAGAGAACTCTATTAATATGTCTTTTCAAGGTTGCAGTAAGTTAGAAAAGGTGGTGCTTCCAAAGTGTAGAGTTCTTGGCACTTTGGCATTTGAAAATTGCAATGCTTTGCGAGAATTAACATTAGGAAAGCAAGTTCCGACATATCCAAATGGCACTCCTATGGATGAATTTGTATTTTATGGCATCACTGACTTATCATTGATAAAGTTAAATGTTCCTGAGAAATCTGTGGATTTATATGCTGCTCATCCTGTTTTCGGTCAGATGAATATAGTTGGCATCCCGCAAAAAGTAACACACATTAACAAAGTAAATGTGAAGAAAGGCAGGTTGATAATAACACCACAGCCGTAACATTGGTGCAAGACATTTTAGCACGGGGGCTTGCCCCCGTGTTTTGTTTGTGGGGATTCCGAAACAAGTTCAGAGGGGCTTTTTTTGTATATATTTTGTAATTACTTATTATAAAAAGGATAATAATGCATATTTACTTCTTTTTATTTAGTTCTATTAACCTATTATCTAATTCTTTTATTAAGTCCAATTCTTCTTTGTCTTTTATATAATGTATTACTAATACTTGCCTATAATCAAAAAAAGCATTCGCTGGTTCTATAATAATCTTATAAAAAAAAGAACCAGGTTCGTCAACAATATCTATTACTTTTCCGATTAATATGTCTTCTGGATATTTGCTATTTAAAAGAGATGTATATACTTGTTCACCTACTTTTATTTCTGCCGTATTCATTATATATTCCATATAAAGATTTTCATCATCGTTCCAAGTCACTATACCATTTAGTTTTGATTCTGATAAAAGTGCAGGAATCTTAACATTTTTATTATTTATCGTTTCAACAATAGCATAATTTTCGCTACATCTTAAAACGCTTCCTACTAAACCTTTTAAAGAAATTACTGGCATTCCTACGTCAATACTATCTTTTAATCCTTTGTTTAGAACTATATAATTGCGGAGTTGAACAGAATGCTTATTAGTAACATCACAAACTATCAGAGAATATCTATAATTTTTCCCCATATCTAACATAGTTCTTAAATCATTATTTTCAGATATTGCTTTATGCATTTGTGTAACTTCGGCAAAAAAATTAATATTCATATTTATTAATTCTTTGTTTTCTATCCTTAATACCTGCATATCTGTTATCCAAGAAAACACACTACTTAGTGAACCAAAAGTCACTGCTGCTAAAGTCCTAAACCCACCTACTTCATTATTAGTATTTTTATAAATCAGTGACAAACTAATAATTATTAGTCCTGCAAATATAAAATAATCTTTATAAGTTGTTATTATTTTTATTAATTTATACATAATTTTATATTATATGATGATAAAACATATATTCGTTTTTTTAATGTTTTTTTGAAAGCAACTTTACAAAAATAATTTTTTTATACAAAACTTACCTATATCTAAAATATTGTGATTTTTCTATAAAAAAAACCTTATTTTTACATATTAGATATACCTGTTATAAAATAATTTTGAGGTAGATATGAGTAACTCTTCTTTAAATAAAGCGGTAATTATGGCAGGCGGCTTCGGAACACGCCTGAGACCGCTAACTATGAGTATCCCTAAACCAATGGTTCCTATAATGAATGTTCCAATGATGGAACATATTGTTAATCTCTTAAAAAAACACAATATTAAAGATGTTGTGTCTGTTTTATATTTCCAACCTGATATAATAATTAACCATTTTAAAGACGGTGGAAACTTTGGAATCAAAATGCAATATGTTAAAGCCGTTGCTGATTACGGAACTGCGGGCAGTGTTAAGAATGCACACGAACATCTTGCTGAAAGATTTATTATTATTAGTGGAGATGTCCTTACTGATTTTGATTTAAGTAAGGCAATAGATTTCCATATTAGTAAAGGTGCTAAGGCAACAATACTTTTAACTCGTCATCCGACTCCGCTACAATATGGAATCGTGATGACGGATGGAGAAGGAAAAATTACTCGCTTTTTAGAAAAACCATCTTGGGGACAAGTGTTCTCTGATACAATAAATACAGGTATCTACATACTTGAACAAGATGTATTAGACCTTATTCCTTATAGAGAAGAGTTTGATTTTAGCAAAGATTTATATCCATTAATGTTGGAAAGAAATATGCCTTTATACGGTTATATTGCCGATGGATATTGGCGAGATGTAGGTAATTTAGATGAATACCAAATAGGGCAAAATGATGCACTAAATGGTTCACTAAAATTAGATTGTAAAGGTATTGAAAAAGATGGTGCTATTATTAGTGACAGTGTGAAAATACCTTCTACAGCAAAAATTAAAGGTAACGTCCTGATAGGTGATAACGCAGAAATAGGCGAACACGCTGAACTAATTGATTGTGTTATCGGCAATAATGTGAAAGTTGGACGTGGAGCAAAATTAACCCGAGTAACTTTATGGGATAATGTCAATGTCGGCGACTTTGCTAAAATGACTGATGACGTTGTTTGTAGCGATGTAGAAATAGGACAAGGAACAATAATTTCTGAAAACGTATTTATTTCTAATGGATGTAATATCGGCAAATCGGCTAAATTATTTGCTAATATCAAGTTGTGGCCTAATAAAATAGTTGAAGAAGGTGCTGTTCTGTCTCGTTCACTTATACAAGGCGAAAAATGGCAAAGAGAACTATTTTCGGAAGCACGTATATCAGGTATTTCTAATATAGAAATAAATCCTGAATTCTGTGCTAAACTTGGTGCCGCATTTGGTCTTACAATAGGACAAAATAAAGTCGTAGTAACATCATCTGCTCCCGATAATTGCTCGCGAATTATGAACAGAGCATTTATAACAGGACTTGCTTCTGTTGGCGTTAATACTTCTAATATGCAGGTTAGTTCTATTCCACAAGCAAGACAAGAGTTAAAAAGTGGAATTTTTAGTGCTGGTATTCATTTTAGAAAAAGCCCTCGTAATGCTAAAATGCACGACATTATTTTATTTAGTAAAGACGGCAAGGATATTACAACAGATATTGCAAAAAAAGTAGAACGATATTTCTTTGGCGAAGATATAATGCACGTGGACGAAACAGAGATGGGAACTGTTCGATTAAATTCCAGTTCCACAGAAACTTATGTTCAAAAGTATTTAGATAAAATAGATGTTGAACTAATTCGCAATAAAAAATATAAGATATTAGTAGATTATTCTTACGGCTTGTCTGCTACTATTTTGCCGAACATATTAGGACAATTAGATTGTGAAGTAATATCTATAAATAATTATGTAGACCAAAGAAAATATTCTCCCGCAAGACAAGAACATTTATTAGAAGTTGAATCGCAACAAAATGACGAAATCGCTAAAATAGTAAAAAATCTAAATTATGAAATAGGATTTCAAATAGAATCAGGAGCAGAAAAAATTAGTATTATAGACCAACGCGGAACTTGGATTACACATCACAGATTGTTATCAATAGCGGCAAAACTATTTTTAGAAACACATAAACATTTAGAGCCATATAAGATAGGAATATCTATTCTTGCAGGCGGCGAAATAGAACAAATAGCAAAAGATTATAACGTAGAGATTGTTAGAATAAAAAACTCACATTCAGCAATGATGGTCGCTGCTTCCGATGAAAAGATGCTATTTATTGGTGGCAGTTATGGTGGATTTATTTTCAGAGAGTTTTTATTTGCTTCTGATGCTATGTTTTCTGTAGGACAGGTTCTTGAAATGCTTGCAAAAACAGGATATAAAGTTTCTGAATTAGATGAAATACTTCCCAAAACAATACAGCAAACTAAACAAGTAGACGTTCCTTGGGAGAAAAAAGGATTAGTTATGCGTAAAGCAATGGAGCATTCCGAAGGTATGAAACGCGAACTAATAGAAGGAGTAAAGATATTTATGGACGATAATTCTGTATTATTATATCCTGATAAGGAATCAGCAAGTTTTACTGTTATAAGCGATAGCAGTGATTTAGAAACAGCAGAAAAACTAACGACAAAGTATTCTAACCTAATCCAACAATGGAAAGAAGATATGTGATGTATTGTTGTAAAATTTCTGTCATTCCGAACTTGTTTCGGCATCTTCTAATTTTATTTAGATGCTGAAACAAGTTCAGTATGACGGATATTTCGTTTGTATGACCGCTTATCTTATTATGTCATGCTGAATTCATTTCAGCATCTCCTAATTTTATTTAGATGCTGAAACAAGTTCAGTATAACAGGATATAAAAACAATCAAAAAAATAATGTAAATTGTAAATTGTTAAATGAAAATAATGTATCGTTTATCACTGTTAGTATTAAGATTAGTATCTTTAACATGGCGAATAAAATTATTAAATGAAATACCAAAATCGCCTGTAGTTATTGCATTTTGGCATTGTGATATGCTCCCTTTATGGAAGTTGTTCGCTAACAAAAATGCTACCACGCTAATTAGCAAGAACAAAGATGGCGAAATATTATCATACTTACTAAAAAAATGGAAATACAAGTTAATTAGAGGTTCATCATCAAAAGAAGGAAAAGAAGCAGTTAAAGAAATATTAGAACTACCCAATATAAATTATTTTTTAATTACACCTGATGGTCCGCGAGGTCCAAAATATGAATGTAAACCAGGTGCATTCATAATTGCACAAAGAAAACAAATACCATTATATTTTGTTGAATGCTCTGTTAATTGCAAAAAAGTGTTTAATAAAAGTTGGGACAATTTTATACTTCCTATGCTTTTTTCTAAAATTGAAATAAAATTTTCAAGTAGAATTGATATTTCTTTAGATGCAAATAAGGAAGAAATAAGTGTATTGATAAACGAAATAAATAAACAATTCGGCAAGTAATTTTTTGAAAATTATAATTATTTTAAACATAATTTAAATAAAAAACTTTTTACTATAAAATTGTATACATATTTATGAGTGATATTAACTTATCAAAAACAGATGCTACATCTACAATAAGTAGAGTAGAAAAAGCAAAGTTGTTAAAAAAAGAAGGTTATAATTGTGCCCAATCGGTATTATTAACTTTTTCAGACATACTGGATATTGACGAAAATACTGCAATAAAACTCACACAGCCATTGGGATTAGGTATATGTTCGTTAAAAGAAGTGTGCGGAGTAATTACTGCTATGGCACTTATGTTAGGTATGTATATGGGAAGCGCTGATGTAAAAGATAAAGATACAAAAAATAAATTATTCACAAAAGTTAATGAAATAGCAGAACAATTTAGAAAAGAAAATGGGAGTTTGGTTTGTAAAGAATTGCGTAGCATAGATGATGCAAATCCTAATATAAAACATAAACCTTGTGCAGAATATATAACTGATATGATTATTTTATTAGAAAAAGCACTTTTAAAATAAAACAAAAAATATACTCTAAAGTGTATAAATATATTATGGATATAATTTTTAGGAACATAGAAGGTTTTGATTATATACATCCTGACGTAGAAGGAGCAGAAGTTAGCGAAGATATTATTATTACTGCAAGCGCAATGGATGTCTTGGTCAAACAATTAAATGAAAATATAAAAAAAGTGGTGCTATATGAAGATAATTTTTTTATTCGTTTTGGTATGCTTCCTGCCGAAATTGGTGCAAAACAATATTCTATAAAAATAGATAATATAATTAATGATTTTGACAGAGTATTTGAGTTAAAAAAAATAAAAATAATAATTGATAATAAAAGTTTATTTTATTTTATGGGGATAATTGTCGATTACGTAAAATATAACGACACAGAAGGATTTGTTTTTCTTGATATATCCGACCCTAAAGTGATAGATTATTATAGGGGCTTTTAAAAATGTTATGCAGGACTTGTTTCGGCATTCCCTTATTTTATGCTTATTATTCCGTAATCGGTAGATACCGAAACAAGTTCGGTATGACATTTTTAGATATCACTATTATAAAATTTTTACTATTTTTATTATTTTTGTATAAATAAATTAGATAAAAATATGAGTAGTTTTACTGATTCCAAATTTTTTGATTTAACGATATATACACCAAGCGACACTTACCTTACGAGTAAAGTGAAATCTGTGCATATTCCGAGTGCGGCGGGACCTTTTCAGGTTTTAGTTAATCATGCGCCTATAATTGCTGCAATTACTAATAATGGTGTTGTCAAAGTAGTTAATGATGACGATAAAACCTTTAGTTATGTAGTCCAAGAAGGTATTGCGGAGTTGCATAGTAATAAATTAACACTAACTGTTTCGGGGATTAATAAGGTTTAGAAAATGATTAAACTTAATGTAAATGTAGATCATTTTGCTACTTTGCGGAATGCCAGAGGTGAAAAAAATCCTGATATTGTTTTTGTCGCTCAAAAAGCAGAATTAGCAGGTGCAGCAGGAATTGTAGCACACCTTAGAAAAGACAGAAGACACATAAAAGACGATGATGTCATTAATCTTAAAGATAATATTGCTACACATCTTAACCTTGAAATGTGCGTAGATATTGTTGATTTTGCTTGTAAAGTGCAACCAACTGTAGCAACATTAGTTCCCGAAAATGATAATGAAATAACTACCGAAGGTGGTTTAGATGTAGTTAATAGTAAAAATGTAGAAGGAGTAATAAAACAATTACAAGATGCAGGAATTATAGTTAGTTTATTTATAGAACCCGACATAAAGCAATTAGAAAAAGCAATACAATTCGGCACAAATAGAGTAGAATTTAATACAAATCTTTTTGCTATTGCATTCAAAGAAAACAATTTAGTAAAAGTAAAAGAAGAAATGGAACGTATTGAAAATGCTTCTAAAATAGCAGTAGAAAACAACATTTATGTTGCCGCAGGTCATAGTTTAAATTATAACAATATCGATGAATTTGCTAAAAATATGTTAGTAAAAGAATATAACATAGGTCATTCTATTGTTGCTCGTTCTGTTATTGTTGGTCTTCACAACGCAGTTAAGGAAATGATTGATATTATTTATAAATCTAGAACATTTTTTATAAAAACATTAAATTTCTTAAATAAAAGATAGATAGTGTATATGTTTTTTAATTAAACATTTATCTATTTTTAGAGTAACTATTATATATAAAATGAAAACAAAATTAAACAAAATTAAAACGTATTTGGATTGGTGGATATTGCTTCCTGTTCTTGGAATGCTAACTTTATCAGTAGTTTTTGTATATAGTGCCAGTGCACCATATTCAATCGCAAAATTCGGCGACCAAACATATTTATTTATGCGACATATCTTAATGGTATCAGTTTCAATATTATCTATTATTTGCTTTTCCAGAATTAACTATCATACTTGGCAAAAATTATCAAAACCGATTATGCTAATTTCCTTTTTATTGCTATTTTTCGTTCTCATCTGGGGAACAGAACATAATGGTGCAAAGCGATGGTTAAGTATAGGTTTTCTTCCTTTATTTCAGCCCGTAGAATTAGTTAAATTATCATTAGTAATTTTTTTCGCAGCAATGCTAACTAAAAAACAGGAATGTATAAAAAGTTTCAAAGAAGCATTTGCACCATTAATACTTTGTTTATTATTAGTTTGTTTAGTTCTACTTTATCAAAAAAACAGATCAAATATGATTTTAATTTTTATAATAGGAATTTCACAAATGTTTATAGGCAAGATAAATAAAAAATACTTATTGGTTGCTTTTTTAGTGGGCATATTATTATGCGGTGTGGCGGTAATGTCCGAAGGTTATAGTGCTAAAAGAGTTTTATCATTTTTAGGATATAATGAACCTGAACATCATGCCACTCAATCACTAATATCTATTGGTTCTGGTGGTTTAGTAGGATTAGGGGCAGGCAAAAGTAAACAAAGCCACCTTTTTTTACCTGAATCATATGGTGATTCTATTTTTGCAGTAATAGGCGAGGAGTGGGGATTTATTGGCTCATTGGCTATTATAATTGGCTTTAGCATAATTATTTGGCGGGGAATTAAAGTGGCTATAAGGGCACCCGATACATTTGGATTTTATTTAGCAACAGGAATTGTTTTAATTTTGTCTGTATATTTTTTAATGCATACAGCCATTAATGTTGGTATTGTGCCTACCACAGGGCTTCCTTTACCTTTTATTAGTTATGGTGGAACAGCAATAATAATGTATTCAGTATCTGTTGGGATATTACTAAACATTTCTAAAAAAGCAAATTATTTTGAAATACCACAACAAGAAGATATAGCAAAAGTGTGAAAAAATTAGGGGACTAAATCTATTATGCCGTGCTAATTTCAGCACCTACTAATTAAGAAAAGGTAATGCCGAAACGAGTTTGAAATGACAGAAAAAATAGTAAAGTATTTAAATATTTTGTTATTTTTGTGTGTAATTAAAATGAAATGAAAAAAGATATAAAACAAAAAGAATTGATTTAAAAATAACCCCATAAAATGGAGAAATAACCCCATAAAATAGAATTATTAGCAATCTGAATGGAGAAATAACTCGACTAAATAGAGAAATAACCCCATAAAATGGAGTTATTACCCGATAAATGGAGAAATAACCCCATAAAATAGAGAAATAACTCGACTAAATAGAGAAATAACCCCATAAAATAGAGCAATTTTTTAAAGATTTTATATAAAAAATCTGTTATGTCGTGCTAATTTCAGCATCTACTAATTAAGAAAAGGCAATTCTGAGATGAGTTCAGAATGACAGAAAAATAGTAAAGTATTTAGTAAAATATTTAAATATTTTGTTATTTTTGTGTGTAATTAAAATGAAATGAAAAAAGATATAAAACAAAAAGAATGGAACATAAAATTATATAAAGATAAAAATGGTAAATGCCCAATAAAAGATTTTATGAAAACATTATCCAAAGATGAAAAAGAATGGATGACAATATGTATAGAATTATTAAAAAATGAAGGATTTAAATTAAGACGACCACAATGTGATTATTTAGGTGATGATATTTATGAATTAAGAATTAAATTGTCAGGCGATAACACTAGAACATTATACTTTTTTTGTTATGAAAATTATATTGTATTAACTCACACTTTTATAAAAAAAACAGAAAAAGTGCCTGAAAATGAAATAAAAAAAGCAATAAAATATAAAAACGATTTTCTAAATAGATATAAAATAGATAATATAAAAGGAGCATAAATGTTAAACGATTGCTGTATTGATTTTAATGATTTTTTAAATGAGCAACTACAAGACAAGGAGTTCAAAAAAGGTTATGAAAAGAAAAAAGAAATATTAAAAATAGAACTCCAATTTAACGAACAATTACGAAAAATGGGACGAGATGACCTATTTGTTGATGTTAAAGAAATGACATATAGATAAGAAAAAGAGGTGCCGAAACAAGTTCGGAATGACAAAAATTTAAACATCGTTATGCTGAACTTGTTTCGGCATCTCATAATTATAAAAAGAGATTCCGAAACAAGTTCGGAATTACAGAAAAAAAATAGAAATGAAACATATATTAGCAATCATATTTTTATTTATTTCTTTTATAACACAATCGCAAGCAAATAATAATAGTAATTGCGATTGCGAGCAAGATATTTATAAAAGAGATTACAAATTGTTTGATACTTGTTCAGCAGAAAAAGGGCTTTTGCTTAATACAGGTATATTTGTGGGCGGGGCTGTTAGTGTTATGGGTTTATTATATTTGCTTCCTGAAAATGTTACAAGTTGGGATAAAAAGAATCTGAATACAAAAAATGTATTTGATAAATGGTTAAATAATGTTAAAATAGGTCCTAAAAAGGATAATGATCTTTTATTTTGGAATTATTTAGCACATCCTTATTGGGGCGGTGTTTTTTATATGTCTGCACGTTCTTTGGATTATCATCCTGGTTATTGTTTTTTATATTCGGCTGCGATGTCTACTTTTTTGTGGGAGTATGGCTTTGAAGCGTTAGCAGAAGTTCCTTCAACTCAGGATTTAATTATTACGCCTGTGTTGGGGTCTGTTATGGGCGAAGCATTTTATTTAGCGAAGCGAGGAATAGTAAAAAATAATTACCGAGTATTAAATAGTAAATTTTTAGGTCATTTTGCTGCATTTTTGATTGATCCTGCCAATGAATTAGTTGCTATATTCACAAATAAAAAAGATAGTTCTTTTACAATGAATTATTATATTAATCCTATTGGCTATACTTTTTCTATCAATTATAATTTTAAATGAGTTTAGATAAACTAAAATCTGAATATGCTGAGCTTATTTCAGCATAATAGAATGAAATAGTAAAGTATTTAAATATTTTATTATTTTTGTAGAAAATTAAATAAATTAAAATAAAATTATGACAGATAATAACACAATACTTGATAGAATTAATCAAGCAATTCTTAAAATAAGTGAAGAGAATATCAAAATAAGTGAAGAGAATACAAGATTCCAAAAATCATTAAAAGAAATGCAGGTAGCACAAGATAAAAGGTCCGCCGAAACCGACAAAATGATAAAAGAAAGGGCTGCCGAAACCGACAAAATGATAAAAGAAAGAGCCGCAGAAACCGACAAACAAATCAAAGAGATGGCTGCAGCGGCAGATAAAAGATCCGCCGAAACCGACAAAATGATAAAAGAAAGGGCTGCCGAAACCGACAAACAAATCAAAGAGATGGCTGCAGCGGCAGATAAAAGATCCGCCGAAACTGATAGACAAATAAAAGAAAATTCCGCAGAAACGAATAAAAAAATAAAAGAACTTACTCGCAATATCGCTGGTGTCGCCGATTCCAATGGAATTGCAGCAGAACAAATGATTTATAATTCATTAGAAAAAGATATGAAATTCGCAGGAATTGAATTTCATTACATAGAAATAAATAAACATAAAAAAATAAAATCACTTAATTTAGAAGGTGAATTTGATATAGTTTTAACTAATTGCGATACTATTTCCCTCATTGAAACAAAGCACAGAGTCCGAATACAAGATGTTATTAAACTTGCAACAGAACAAGTAGATAATTTTAGAAAACTTTTTTCAGAGTTTGCAAAATATAAGATAATTTTAGGTATTGGCGGAGCAAGTTTTGATAAAGACGCAATAAAAGAAGCAAAAGAATATGGTATCGGTGTTATTCAAATTATCAATGATAAAGTAGAATATTGGACAGGCGGAATAAGAACATATTAAAATTGTAACAAGTTCAGCATAACAGAATGAAATAATAAAATATTTAACCGATACTTTTAATTAATGAATCTACAATTAAATACCAGCCATCTACTAAAATAAATAACAAAACCTTAATAGGAAGAGATATCATCTGAGGTGGCAAAAGCATCATCCCCAACGACATAAGAGTAGATGCAATAATCATATCAAGCATTAAAAAAGGTATGAAAATAAGAAAACCTATTTGAAAAGCAATTTTTAATTCACTGATTGTATATGCAGGAATAATAGACCAAATAGATACATCTTCAATAGAATTAGGTTGTTCGCCGCCTGTTAGTTTAATAAATAGTCCTAAATCTTCTTCCCTTGTATGTTTCAGCATAAAATCTCTAAATGGTGACATCATATTATCAATAGCGACCGATTGCGTAATTTCGTCATTTAGATAAGGTTGCAAACCATTTTCATTTGCTTCATTCAATACGGGCTGCATAATAAATATAGTAAGAAACAAAGCAAAACTGGTAAGTAATTGGTTCGGCGGTTGAGTAGCAGTTCCCAAAGCCGTTCTTAAAAAATGAAATACTACTATAAAACGCGTAAAACAAGTCATCATTACAAGAATTGATGGAGCAAGCGTAAGAACAGTAAGTACTAAAAGTATTTGGATAGTTGTTGAAAATTCTTGTGGCGAGTTATTTGTTTCATCTACTCCTAATGAAATTTTTGGAAGCGAGAGATTTTGCGAAAATACTTCTATGCTTCCAAATGCAAAGAATATAAAAATTATTAATAATAAATATTTTGCTTTCATATTTCATATTACACAATTTATATGCCAGACGGAAAATTATTATTGTTAGTATATTATATTTTGCTCGCTTATATATTATTATACAAAAAAGTAATATTAGCCAAAGAAATTAATAAATAATTAAGAGATGCCGAAATAAGTGCAAAATGACAAATACTTTTCATTAAAAAATTAGTAGGATTACCTCCCAAAACCAGTAGGTTTTTCTACCTAATGAGTAGGTTTTCCTACCCAATGAGTAGAAAATCCTACCTAATGAGTAGAAAATCCTACCCAATGAGTAGGTTTTTCTACCCAATGAGTAGGTTTTCCTACCTAATGAGTAGAAAATCCTACCTAATGAGTAGGATTTCCTACCCAATGAGTAGAAAATCCTACCTAATGAGGAGGAAATCCTACTGATTTTAGTTTTTATCTAATTAAAGTTTTTATATATTTAGTAAAGTGAGATTATTAATTTGTTATTAAATTAGTTAAGAATGAGCAAAAAGTTGTTAAGTCCAAGCAAAAAGTTGTTAATTCCGAGCAAAAAGTTGTTAAGAATAAGTAAAAATTAGTTAAGTCCGAGTAAAATGTTGTTAAATACGAGTAAAATAGCACGGGGGCAAGCCCCCGTGTTAAACAATCGTTATTTTAACAAGGGGGCTTGCCCCCTTGCTGAATAACCGAATTTTTGCTTCTGTCACACCGAACTTGTTTCGGAATCCCTTTATTAAACAAGGAGATGCCAAAATAAATTCAGTATGGCATATTTATAGGAACTATAACAAAAATATTAACTAATTTTACTATTTTTGCAAAATACAATCCTATACCAATGAATAAAAATAATAAACCCGATATACATTTTGTAGAAATTACTTCTTTCGGTTGCGGACCTGATGCTTTTGTTGTAGATGAAGTAGCAGAAATTCTTAAAGCAAAAGGCAAAACTATGACACTACTTAAAGTAGATGACGTAAATAATATCGGCTCGCTGAAACTACGTGTTCGTTCTTTGCTTGAGTCACTTAAATTAAGAACAGAAGATATTAAATCTGAACCCCTACCGCAAACTCCTATATACAAAAAAACAGATAAAAAGAAAACTATACTTGTCCCGCATTTTTCCGATTTTTATTCGCCGTTTGTAGAAACATTTTTTGAAATGATGGGTTACAAAATTAAGACGCTTCCGCCAAGTAATGATGAGTCCATTCAACTTGGTTTGCAATTTTCTAATAATGAAATATGTTATCCTGCGACACTTGTTATTGGTGATTTTATTCGTGCCTTGAGGTCGGGTGATTATGATACGAAGGATATAGTTCTTGGCATATCGCAGACGGGTGGGCAATGTCGTGCCACTAATTATATTATGCTTATTAAAAAAGCAATGATTGCTGCCGATTATAATGATATTCCTGTGATTAGTATTGCATTTAGTGATGGTATTAATAATCAGCAGGAGTTTGTGCTTGATTGGAAACCACTTATAAATATTGCTATGTATGCTATACTTTTTGCTGATTCTATTTCTAAAATGTATTATAGTGCAGTTGCTCATAGCAAGGATTTAAAGCAAGAATTATTAAAAGAAATGACAACGATAGAATATATTACTAATATCAGAGATAAGTATATAAAAAAATCTCAAAATTATGTTCGTAATAAAGATTCTAAAGGGCTATTATCATTGCTTGAAACGGCTGTAGAAGATTTTAACAACGTGCTGGATTTATCTAAAGAACCGCCGAAAATAGGAATTGTTGGCGAAATATATGTAAAATATAATAATGTGGGACATAAAGGTGTTGTAAATTGGTTGGTGGAGCAAGGTGCAGAGGTAGTTATGCCTTCACTTTTAAGTTTTTTTGTGCAGTATTTTGTAAATAGAAAAGCAGATGTTGATTTGAATTTAGTGGAAAGAAATGTGTTTAATGATATAGTTCCAAAAATATTGCAAATACAATTAAAGCGAGCAATGAAAAAAGTATCTGATGTAGCAAAAAATTATAAATTATGGACAGATTTTGGTGATATAAATGAAGATGCCCGCGAAGCAGCAAAGATAATTAGTTTAGCAACACAATTCGGAGAAGGATGGCTAATACCCGCCGAAATAGGCAATTTTGATAAACATAATGTGCAAAACGTAGTAAGTTTGCAACCATTCGGATGCATCGCAAATCACATTATTTCAAAAGGAATAGAAAAGAAAATTAAAGAACATTATCCAAAAATGAATTTATTATTTTTAGATTTTGATAGTGGCGTAAGTGATGTAAATGTCCATAATCGTCTTCATTTTATGCTGAAAAACGCAAGAAATGTTAGATAAAAAAAAGTTAGAATAGCAACCTATATTTTTAAGATTGCCACGCAAATATATGTTTACAATGTAATTCTATCAACTAATTCAGCATTGTTACTAATTGATGAACTATTTGTTTAAAGCATTCGCCTCTTTGCTCGAAGTTCAAAAACTGGTCGAATGATTTGCAAGATGGACTAAACAAAACTATATCGTTCGGTTTTGAAATCATATAAGCATTTTTAACAGCAGAAAACAAATTATCAACTTTTATACAATCAATAACATTGTTGTAATGCGAATAAATTGCATCTTTTTCTTCCCCGAATGTTATAATTTGTTTCACATTTTGCAATATTAATTTGTCAAGCATTGTATAATCGTTATTATCTCCTCTTCCTCCTGCTATCCAAACTATTGGACGTTCATAACTATTAAGAGCATACCAAGTAGCATTAACATTTGTTGCCTTGGAGTCGTTGATGTAATCTACATTATTAATTGTTCTGACAAATTCTAAACGATGTTCTACGCCATCAAATTTTCTTAAGCCGTCTCTAATATTTTCATTAGAAAGTTGCCATACTTTAGCAACTATTGATGCAGCCATAGAATTATACTGGTTATGAATACCAGGTATTTTAATTTCTTCAGTTTTCATTATTTCTTCCTCGTTATTATATGATAATGAATTAATTATTTTGCCGTCTGCTACGTATATTCCCCTTTTCACAGGCGACAAAGAAAATAAATATATTTTTGATTTTATATTGTTTTTTTGTTTAAAGTTTTCTATATCTTTGCAGTTGATATTTTCGTCATCTGCGTTAAGTATTAGAATATCATTTTCATTTTGGTTAGTTGCTACTTTTAATTTAGTTGCTATATAGTTTTCTATAGTTTTGTGATATTGCAAGTGGTCAGGTGTGATGTTTAGAATAACAGCAACATTTGGCTTAAAGTTTTTAATAAACTCCAATTGATAACTACTTACTTCTAATACTAAAACTGTATCTTTATTTATATTATTTTTTTTAGATAATATATCAGTTGCAATTTCTGACAGCGGAATACCAATATTTCCTGCTTGAATAGACGAAACATTACTGTTGTTCAAAATATAATTTGTTAATGTAGTAGTAGTAGTTTTGCCATTTGTTCCAGTAATTGCAATAATAGGGTTAGTAATATATTGCGATGCAAATTCCATTTCGCTATATACGGGTATTCCTAACTTGTTTGCTGTTACTATAAAAGGAGCATCAGCAGGAACACCCGGCGAAATAATTAATACGTCATAATTAGGCAAAGTTTTTTCTGCTTTTTTTTGATTTTGCGATTCTATACCGAACTCGTATTTAATGCCGAGCAAGTTAAACATTTTAATTTTTTTAGAGAAATTTTTGTTAGATTGTATTTCTCGGACAAAAACACAATCAGTTATAGAATTGTTGTTAGCACAATTATTATTTATTATATTTATAGTATTAGCAAGAACAGCGGCAGCGGTGCCACTTTTTCCTGCTCCGAGTATGCAGAATCTCATTATATTTTCTTCTCTATTTTATGCTATTAATTTTTGAAACAAGTTTTCAGTTACAAGTTCCAATTACAAAAATAACTTTTTTAAATGAAATAAACAAATTTTTCTGTCCTGCTGAACTTGTTTCAGCATCTCCTTTAACACGGGGATTAATCCCCGTGCTACTTTTTACTCGTATTTAACAACTTTATGGGATTCCGAAACAAGTTCTGTATGACATTATTTAGATTTGTGTGTAAAAAAGTTAACACTTATAAAATAAAAATATTTTTATTTTTTTTGTATATACATTTTTTTATAAAAAAATGTTATATTTATATAGTTTTAAATTTTTTTCTAATATAATTTACAGGTAATGCCAATGAACAAAATATGGCTCAAAATTTTAACCTTCTGCATAGTAGTATTTGCATTTTCTACTGCGTGCAACGAAGAAGGAAATGTTAACCCAGAATCCACAAACGCTGTGGTAGGTTATTTTATATCAGAAGAAGGAACACCAATCTCCGATGCTATAGTAGAAGCAACTGACGGAGATGGAAATTTATTCTCCTCTTCAACTACTAATAATTTAGGTAGTTTCGAAGTAACGAATATTCCTGAAATTACTGAAAATGCACTTGTTTCATTTGTAAAAGATGGAACGATTATTAAACAAATTAAGTTAAATACTTTGCTCGGTATTGCTAAAAAGTCGGGCAAAGCAGACGTATTTCTTAACGAGGAATACGATTACAATGCGGTGTTTGCTATCAAAGTTACTGATGATAGCACATTAGAAGTTATTGAAGGTGCTTATGTTTGCCTTTCTACTTCAGAGAATGCAAAATTTGAAGCAACTACAGATGCTACGGGCTATGCCTATTTACCTGAAATTGTGCCTGGTAGATATTCTATCTACATAGCACATAACGATTACAAACCTTACAACGAATCCCTTTTATTATTATTCCCTGAAGGGATGGACACACTTAAATTTACATTCCCGCTAACACTGAAATCAAACACAGATACAAGTGGCGGCAATAATGATTCTTTAGGATACAACGATACTTGTTGTAATAACATTATTAAAATACAAGTTTTACAAGCAACTAATTTAGATTCAAGCGGGGCAGTTCCATTTGCTAATTGCAAAGTTACGCTTATGAATGTTTTTAAAAAAGAGATTATTGAAAAAAATACCGACTATAATGGTTGGGTAGAATTTACTGATTTATGTAATGGTCATTATACAATTAATGTGTCGGAAGACGGCTATTTTATGGCAGGCGAATTTCAGCATAGGGTTTCTTGTAATGATGTAATAGAAGGAAAGATTTTTGTTTTCAAAAAATGTTGTGACAATGTTATTATCGTTCATTATAAGGATAAAAACGGCAATCCAATAAACTGCGGAAAAGCAAGTTTATATGCTCAAGGTGGTTTTAACAAACAAGTAGATGTAATTAACGGAACAGCAACATTTAATGAGTTGTGCAATTATGCAAAATACTACTTTTCTACTACTATTAACGGCTGTAATATAAAATATCCAGCAGAAAAACTTACAAGTGGAAATACTGATGATCCAGGAACTACTTTTTCTTGTAAAGATACACTTGAATGGGAATTAACAATGTTAGAACTCTATTATGGTGATACTTGCTGTGATGGTAAAATAGAAATGTGTTTATTGACAACAAGTCCAAACGGTGATACACTTATAATTGATGATGCTCAATCTCAAATTACTTTTTGGAAAGATGGAAATATACATAAAATACAACCAAGATTTGTAAACGGTTTATATATTGCTGATGGACTTTGTCCTGGGCAATATACTGTTCGTATTGAATACAATGGCGTAACAAAAGAAGAAATATTTGATGTAATATGCAACGATTACTTCAAAAAAATAATTAATTTCTAACGCAAACATCATTTAACTTGATAAAACACAACCCCGCACTAATCTACTATAGTAGCGGGGTTAGTGTTTATACCTTGTGATATGGCATAAAAGATTAATATCTTACTAAAATTACGGGATTCCGAAACAACTTCGGAATGACAAAAGAACCACCACGCTTGCTAAAGCAAATGACGGGGTGGTAAATTAAAACACGGGGATTCATCCCCGTGTTAAATGAGATGCTTAAATAAATTCAGCATGACAAAGAAAATGTTATTTAAAATATATTCATAAAGTAAAAAAACACGTTTTGTTATTTAAAAAAGTTATTTTTGTGTTATTATTTTATTAGTTTGTATCATTTATTTAGAGGAATATATGTTAACAATGTCAAAAATCACTTCAACAGACCCTATTATCATAAAGATAGAGGGTAGAATAGATGGTTTAACATCTAAACAAGTAAGCGCCGAATTAGATGAAATAATTACTTCTGGTGTCAAAAATATCGTTCTTGATTTTGCAGGAGTTTATTATCTTAGTAGTGCAGGAATCCGTGTATTTATTAATTCTATGAAAGATATTAATACTGTTGGAGGGCAATTATATTTTGTTTCATTATCACATCATATAATGGAAATATTTAAAATAAGCGGATTATCTAACGTTTTCAAAGTATTTGAATCATACCAAGAACTAACCGATATGCTAAATTACTAATACTTCTTGTGGTCTACAAAACTAAACATAATCATCCTACCATCGTCTTCGTGTGTTATTGGGAGCGGAAGGAATGCGGAGTATAAGAGATACGTTTTCTTTGGCAAATAATTCTGATAGGTATTGGGTTGTCTCTAAATTATATGGGATAGTTAAAGTATCAGATATTAGTTTTTGTGTATAGTCGTTTTCTTTGTTATTGACGACAAAAATAAAATTCGTTTTAAGCGAAAATACTTGTGAATGCTGTTTAGCAAAATCTTTTGTTTTATCTATTTGCGATATATTAGTTTTTGTGGTGTCAATGTATATCTGAATGCCTACAGTATATTTCTTTATTGCTTCGTCCAGTGTTAATAGATTATCAACGGTTATTTTTGCTTGTTCACCATTACCTTTTTCAATTTTTCCGATAGCACAAACTATAGCATCGTTCACAATAATATTGTGGAATTTGTTGTATGCATCGCTCCAGAAAATTAACTCACCTGCTCCTTCGTAGTTCTGAATAATAGCGAATGCTATTTTATTTCCTTTTTTATCTTCGCGTGTGCGAACAGAAGTTATAATGCCTGAAACAAAGCCGTAACCCGTGTAATCGTTATTTTCAAAAACATCATCATTGCCAATACTTAAGTCCGCACTATTTAATGATTTTATAGCAGCATAATATTCATCTAACGGATGTCCTGATATATAAAAGTTCAAAAAATCTTTTTCTTTACTTATTCTTTCTATATAGTTCCACTCGGGTGAAAAAATAAATTGTGGTTCTGTGGGTTTAATATCTTCAGTTCCGCCGAACATATCGTCCATATTATTACTATCTTTGCTGGACATACCTTTAGCATATTCTAATATCAAATCAATAGAATTAAACAATTGCGAACGCATTTTTACAGAATGTATAGAATCAAAAGCACCTGAACATATTAATGCTTCTAAAGTTCGTTTATTATTTTTTTCCACTCTAACGGCAAAATCAAAAATAGATTTAAATGGTTGCTTTTTTCTTTGTTCAAGTATAATATCAGCAACTGCACTTCCAACGCCTTTAATACCTGCCATTCCGAAATATATATTATTATTTTTAGCAATAAAATTAGTTCCTGACGTATTTACATCAGGAGGCAGAACATTGATGCCGAATCGCTTTGCTTCATCAAATAATACAACAAGATATCCCTGATCATCCATAGATGCAGTCATATTGGCAGCAAGGAATTCGGCGGTATAATATCTTTTCAGCCAAGCGGTCTGAAATGCAAGATAAGAATAAGCAAGTGAATGAGATTTGTTGAAGCCATAATTTGCAAATTTTTCTATTAAATCCCAAATTTCTATTGCTGTTTTTTCTTTTATTCCTTTTTGGACGCATCCTTCAGCAAAATTATTTCTTTCTTTAAGCAATTCTTCTAATTGTTTTTTTCCCATTGCTCTGCGAACTAAATCTGCTTTACCTAATGTAAAGCCACCTAAATCTTGAACTAATTGCATTACTTGTTCTTGATACACAATAACACCGTAAGTTTGTTTTAGTGATTTTTCCATCAATGGATGTAAATATTTAATTGCTTCTTTACCTTGTTTTCTATTGATAAATGAAGGAATATTAGACATTGGACCTGGACGATAAAGTGCATTCATTGCTGTAAGTTCGTCTAAATTATTTGGCTTTAATTGCTTTAAATATTCTGTCATTCCGTTACTTTCAAATTGAAAAATGCCTGTCGTTTGTCCGTTACCGAGCATTTTAAATGGCTCTTGGTCGTCAAAATCAATTTTGTCTAAATCTATAATTTTATTATAATTTTCTTTTATCATCTCTAACGTTCTATCTATAATAGATAATGTTCGCAATCCTAAAAAATCCATTTTTACTAAACCTGCCTTTTCTAAAAATTTCATTTCATATTGAGTAACCGTAGATAAACTTTCGGAATCATCTGATTTATCGGGCTTATATAACGGCACATAATCAGAAATATTGCCAGGTGCAATTACTACACCTGCAGCGTGTGTGCCTAAATTTCTATTTTTATCCTCTAATACAGAACAGAACTCCCATAATTGTCTATATCTTTCGTCAGGGTCGGTAAGAGTCCATTGCAAAGATGTCATTTTTTTTGCGTGCATAATTTTGTCTTTTAAACCAATTTCTTTTGTTATTTTATTTACCTTATCTAACGGCAAACCTAAAACCCTACCAACATCTTTAATAACATTTTTTGTCTTTAATGTGCCAAAAGTAATTATCTGCGAAACCGCATCGGTTCCATATTTATCTTGCACATATTTAATAATTTTATCTCTTGTTTCATCGCTAAAATCTATATCAATGTCGGGCATAGACACTCTTTCAGGATTTAAAAATCTTTCAAAAAGTAAGCCATATTTTAATGGTTCTATATTAGTAATATTTAAAGCATAAGCAACAATACTACCTGCCGCCGACCCTCTTCCTGGTCCAACACTAACTCCTAATTTATTTGCTTCTCTAATAAAATCCCATACAATTAGAAAATAACCTGGAAATTTCATATTTGCAATTACATTTAATTCGAACTCTGCTCTTTGCCTTATTTCATCAGTTACCTCATCATATTTCTTTTCTAATCCTTCTAAAACTAATTCTTTTAAATACTCATCAGGTGTTGCAGCAGTTGATGTTTCAGGTATTATAAAATCAGGTAAATGAGTAGTATTAAGTTCTATTTTTAAATTACACTTCTCCGCAATTTCTAACGTGTTGGATATTGCATCGGGGTAGTTCTTAAATAGTTCTTTCATTTCCTCTTGTGTTCTAAAATAAAATTCATTTGTTTTATATCGCAATTCATTTATATTTACATCATTTTTCCCTTTTGCATCTTTAATAAGCATATAAACATTATGTGCAAGAGCGTGTTCTTTTTTTAAGTAATGAATATCATTAGTAGCAACGACTTTAACATCTATTTCTCTTGCTAATGTTACTAATTTTTTAATTAGATATTCATCTGTATCGTAGTGATGATTCTGTATTTCAATATAAAAATCATCTCCAAACAGACCTTTATAATACAATGCTTCTTTTTTTGCTTCATCGTAACTATTATCTAAAATAAGTGCTGGAATAATTCCTCCCATACAGGCAGAAGAGCAAATTAGTCCTTCACAATACTTTTCTAACAATTCTTTATCTATTCGCGGTCTATAATAAAATCCTTCGGTATGTGCTAAACTGGATAATTTTATAAGATTCTTATATCCTATTTCATTTTTAGCGAGGAGCAATAGGTGAAAATAATTTTTCTTTTTGGTTTTTTGTTTTCCTGCATCTTGTTCTAACCTACTTCCGTTTGCGATATATACTTCACAGCCGATAATTGGTTTTATGTTTTGTTTTTCACACTCTAAATAGAATTCTATTACGCCGAACATTCCGCCATGGTCTGTTATGGCTATAGCAGTTTGATTATCTTCTTTTGCGGCACTGACGAGTTCTTTTACGGTGGCAATAGCATCAAGAACCGAATAGTGCGTATGGTTATGTATATGGACAAATTCACTCATAGTTTTATTTTTTTTATTAATCACCTGTAGGTTGTATTATAGATGTTTCAACCATTAACATTATTGTTTTTATGGGAGCGTGTGGACGATGCATTATTCCTTTTGAAATAGTAACTCCTTGTCCTGCATTTAGTTCTATTGTTTCATTATTTTCGACTTCTATTAATAATTTGCCCTCAATAACAAAGAAAAACTCATCATCATTTTCGTGTTTATGCCAATGATAATCGCCTTCTACAATTCCGAGCCGAACAACACTATCATTAACTTTTGTTAAAGTTTGATTAAACCATTTATCTTTACAATCTTTTACTAATTGGGGAACATCTATTTTTTGTAGATGTTCAAATTTAATATCAAGATTGGTCACATAATTGTGTTCATTTTTCATTATTAAAATATTTTTAGTTGTATTTTTACAAAAATAAGGTTTTTTCTATTAAACTAAATAAACAACGAATATAATACCTAAACAAGTTCAGCATCTCCTTTTTTATTAGTCAATTTTTACTATCGGATTTTCGTTTTTTATAAACACGGTTTAAATACCCCATAAAAAAATAAACACTAAAACCTATCCCTATCCCTAATAGCCAGCCACATAGCACATCCAAAGGGTAATGAACCCCCACAAATATTCGTGAAACACCTACTAATAACGATAACAACAGCAACCAATACTTATGCTTCCTATAATGTAATAAAATTATAATTACAGCAACCATAGAGTTTGCTGCATGTGAAGATGGAAAAGATTTTCCTGCTCCACAATTTACAAACAAATTAATATCTGTTAATGTGTGACATGGTCGTGGTCTGGATACTAATTCTTTTATTAATGCAGAGGAAATTTGGTCACAAATTACTATACTTACTAATACACCTAATATACAAAACAGCCCACGGTATTGCTTATACTTAAAAGCATTCCAAATCTGAAATAAACAAAAAATGCCAAAAATTGGAATCCAAAATATTATGTGTGTTAGAATTGGCATTATTATTTCTGTTATTGGATTAGAAAGGTTTATATTTATGAAATAGAATAAATTTCTATCTATTTGTAATATTTCTTCAATCATAACATTAAAATATAAAAAAATAATTTATAAACAAACACAAATATACGTTTTTTCATAAATGCATTAAAAAACAACTATACTTTTATAATTGCTAATGGACTAAGTTCTTCAATTATTTTTACGAGGGCACTTTGTAATGACATTACTTGCGAAATATCTTAAATAAAATGTCAGATTATAACTTAAAATATTAAAATTCCTATTCCCATTAATTCTGCAGGTGAATTTGACTTATACTTACAACAACAAATTGCCGAAAAATATCGCAAAATAGAACAAATAAAGAAAAGTATTTTAGAAAAGTTGAATAAAATTGAAAAAATTGAAATTGAGTTAGAATAGAATAATTTTTATTTAGTATATTTGTGTTATAATAATGATAATATGCTAAAACAAAATGTAAATAGACCCGAATGGGTGCCAAAAGATGCAGGACACGAATTTACTACTTCTATTATGCCCGCAGGTGCTGAAGTTGGTATGCAGGTCTCACCTGTTTTGCAAATAGTAAAAAGAAAAAAACTAACCGCCAACGAATATGTTGAAGGTATTTTGAACAAAGATTTAACAATACTTTCAAAAGCAATAACACTAATAGAAAGCAACGCGCCACAATATATTGAAGAAGCACAAGATGTATTAAAAAAAATATTACAACATACGGGAAAGTCAATAAGAATAGGTATATCAGGACCTCCCGGTGCAGGAAAATCAACAGCAATAGAAGCATTAGGATGTTATCTATGCAAACAAGGATTAAAGGTTGCAGTGTTGGCAATAGACCCGAGTTCAACACTAACAAAAGGTTCTATACTTGGTGATAAAACGCGAATGGAATTATTAAGTAGAGAAAAAAACGCATACATTCGTCCTTCGCCTTCTGCGGGAACTCTCGGTGGAGTTGCTCGTAAGACACGCGAAACAATACTTGCGTGTGAAGCAGCAGGATATGATGTTATTTTAATTGAAACAGTTGGAGTAGGACAAAGCGAGATAACTGTTCGTTCTATGGTTGATTTCTTTTTATTGGTGCTAATTCCTGGTTCAGGTGATGAGTTGCAAGGCATTAAAAAAGGTGTTGTAGAAATATCTGATATGATTGCAATTAATAAAGCAGACGGCGATAATATTCAATACGCAAATCTTACTAAATCAGCATATAGTCAAGCAGTAGGAATGTTAAGCAGAAGCACTGAAGGTTGGAATACTATTGTTAAAACATTTTCTGCCCTTGAAAATAAAGGTATCGCTGATATTTGGACGGATATAAATTATTTTACAGATTTAACTAAACAAAATGGAGCATTTGATAAAAGACGGCGCGAGCAGGTTTTATATTGGGTGAAATCAATGGTAGAAGAAGAATTATTGCATAGATTTTATAATAATGATGCAATTGAAAAGATATTGCCTTCTGTTAATAAAGATGTTTTATCGGGTGCAATTACGCCAACAAATGCTGTATCTTTGCTATTGGGTAGTTATTTTGAAAAATAGGGAGATGTTAATTTACTTATACACACAATACATTAAAACCTGCATTTCTTATTATATTTGCTATTTTTTGCATCTCGTGGGCATCTAATTTTGTTAAATTATCTGCAGGAGTAATTCTGTCTATTGGATATATCATTATTTGTTTAGGATTAGTTTTTTTTATTGCATTTATTAGTCCATTTATTTCTATTTCTGTTGTATTATCTATAATTTGACCATTTATTTTCCCTCTTAAAAACATTATTTGAAATATAAAATTGCCATCAAATTTTTTCATACCATCAATTATTTTTTCTATTGAAATTTTAGTTGTCCCATCTAATTTTTTGTTATTAATGTTATACAAATTAATATTTTCAAAAGTATTTATATTTGCTGAATCAAGTTTTAGTATTGCGTTATCAATCTTTTTCAAAGCATTTACCACAGCATCATTAGAAAGATTAGTAGAATTAGATAAAACAGAAATATTTGTGTTTGGAAGATATTTGTTACGAAGTTCTATTGTATCATATATAATAGCAGGAAATAATGGATGAAGTGTCGGCTCGCCATTACCTGAAAAAGTAATACTATCTATTTTAGTAGTATTATTAATTTTTATAAGATTTTGCTCTAATTCTGCTATTATGATTTCGTGTTTTGGATATGATATTAGTTCGTGCGGAACAGCATTACATACATCATTATTATTCCAACCGCATTCGCAATAAATACAATTAAAAGTGCATATTTTTTTCTCAATCGGCAGAACATTAATACCAAGCGAAACTCCCAAACGTCTACTTTTTATTGGACCAAATATATAATTATTTTTTAGTATAGTATTATAGTTATTCATTTTGTAAAAGTAGGTTAAAAATAATGTTTTTTTGAATATAAGTTATAGGTTACTTCTAACGCTGTCATACTGAATTTATTTTTGCATCTCCTTACTTAAATTAGGGGATGCAGAAATAAAAACAGCATAACGGATATTGGTGTTAGCAAATTGGTAAATATGAGTAAGTTATGAGTATATAAAATTCGAAAAGATTTCTTATTTTTGCATAATGATTAAAACAATGTAATGTATGAACGCAAAAGATAATAGAAAAATAATGTTTCCTGACGTTTTAGACGAGCAATGGAACGACTGGAAATGGCAAGTAGCAAATAGGATTGAAACACTTGATGCACTAAAAAAATGTATAAATATCACTTCCGAAGAAGAAGAAGGCATCAAGCAATCACTAAAAACACTGCGAATGGCGATTACGCCATACTATTTAAGCAAAATTGATTTAGAAAATATAAATTGTCCTATTCGCAAGCAAGCAATTCCAACTATCGCAGAATTGCATAATGCGTCTGCTGACTTGCTTGACCCTTTGCACGAAGATGAAGATTCGCCTACTCCCGGGCTTACTCATAGGTATCCTGATAGAGTTTTATTTCTTATTACTGACCAATGTGCTATGTATTGTCGGCATTGCACTCGCAGACGATTTGCAGGACAACACGATGCAGAATCGCCAAGCAAAAAAATAGATGATGCAATAGAATATATTAAAAATACACCTACTATTAGAGATGTTGTGCTATCGGGCGGCGATGCTTTACTTATAAGTGATAAAAAATTAGAATCAATAATTGCAAAATTAACAGATATTTCGCATATAGAAGTTATTAGAATTGGAACACGCACTCCTGTTGTTTGTCCGCAAAGAATTACAGAAGATTTGTGTAATATGTTGAAAAAATATCATCCAATTTGGCTTAATACACACTTTAATCATTCTGATGAAATTACTCCTGAATCCAAACTTGCCTGCGAAAAACTTGCTAATGCGGGGATAAATCTTGGCAATCAATCTGTTCTTTTGCGTGGTATAAATGATTGTCCTAATTTAATGAAAAACTTGGTTCACGAGTTGCTTAAAATACGCGTTCGTCCTTATTATATATATCAATGCGATTTATCTATGGGATTAGAACATTTTAGAACTCCTGTGTCAAAAGGTATAGAAATTATAGAATATTTGCGAGGACATACATCGGGATTTGCTGTTCCTACTTTTGTTGTTGATGCACCAGGTGGCGGTGGCAAAATACCTGTTATGCCACAATATTTAATTTCGCAAAGTCCTGATAAAGTTGTTTTGCGGAATTTTGAAGGTGTCATAACTGCATACACTCAACCGACAAATTATGTTAATGAATGTATGTGTGATGATTGCAATAAATACAATGGCGTTGCTTCATTATTGCATGGCGATACAACTTCATTAGAACCCGAAAACCTTATCAGAAAAAAAAGATTTAAAAAGTAAAAAACTTTTCTAAATAGCAACTAATTTAGAACGGCACGCCAGTAAAATAGCGTAGGAACAAAATAAAGATAATTTTTTAATGCACAACGTGTTTTAAAGAAAATGTAGATTCTGCCGATTATTAAGTATATACTTTATATAAATGAAGTTTTGGAAATATATGAAAAATAGTTATTTACTTATATTCATTAGTTGTTTTGTTTTTTTCTGTTCTTGTATGCCAACGAACAAGCAAAAAAATAAAGAAACTACACAAAACAAACGCGAGCAAATTAGTTCACGAACAGCACAAAAATCAAAAAAAGAAACTAATAGTGCCGAAGAGTTAGCATTAAAAGAATATAACGCAAATGTGACACGATTAGCAGAATCCGCTATTCGGAGACGAACAGCACAAAATAGAACTTCTAAAAATAATGCGAACAATAACAAAAATCCATATTTATCTGCAGAAACAAAATTAAAAGATATAACTTTAGAATCAGACAGATTTATAGATACTACATACTATATTATTAAAATGGAAGACGATACCACTGAAATTATTACTAATGTAGTTGCAGGTTTTGGGACAACAAAAAATATAGAATACTTCGAAAAACTTATTAAGTCCTTTGATTTAGATGTTCTTAAATACGAGAGAATGGAAATATTTGATTGTGCTAATTTTTTAATGTATTCTAACCAGTTTGAGTTTAATGATTCATTGCAGCAGAAAGCACTTTATCATTATGGTGATTGCTGTTTTTTTAATGACAATCTGGACGAGGCAGCTATTGTTTTTGAACGTTTATCTAAAGTTAAATTAAATAGGAATATTGCTCCTTTAATATTACACAAATTAGGTCAAATCTATTGCATAAAAGGTGAAAAAAGTAAAGCAAATAAAACTTTTAGGAGATTGAAAAAAGAATTCCCAAAACATCAATTAGTTAAATACTCTGATTGCTCACAAATGTAGTTTATATGTGCAAAATAAGTTCGGCATAGCAGGAATGCATAAAATTTTATTTTTTATTGGTCATCAATTATTTATTTAATTTTTTTTATAAAAAAAAGTGTATTTTTGAAGTTTAAATAAAATTAAATAGCAAAATATATAACAAATTTGTAGCAATGAACCAATATAAGATAATGATTAATAATATAAACTGGAGGATTTTTTGAAAAAATACCTTGGAAAAATTCTAATAATCGTCCTGCCTATTGCGGCTGCAATAATTCTTCTATACCCTACTATGACCGCAAGTAATTTAGAAGAATTAGAAAACGCCGCAAAAAAGCTAGCAAGTGAAACAGGAAACACTGAAGATTCTCTTGCTATAATGGACGAGTTTTACAAACAATACGGTAAAGATTTAGCAGATGCTAAAAAGAACCGTCTGAAATTAGGTCTTGACTTGCGTGGCGGTATGTATGTCACTATGGAAGTAGATATAGTTAAATTGATTCAAGAGTCGGCTGAGCCCGAATCCATTGACGATATATTTAACGAAGTTATAAACAAAACACTCGAAGACCAAAAAATTTCAGAAGAAGCAGTGCTTGACATATTCTTAAAAAACTTTAAAGAAATTGCTAATCCAAGAGGCAAAAATCTATTGAATTATTTCGAAACAGCAAATTATCAAGACGACTCTGTTGCTATTATCGAAAAATTAAAAAAGAACTCTGAACAAGCAATTGACCAAGCACAAGAAGTAATTCGCAGACGTATTGACCAATACGGCGTAAGCGAACCAAATATCAATAAAAGCGGATCAAGACGTATAGTGCTTGAGTTACCCGGTGTCCAAAATAGAGATGAAATGATGGCACTGTTGCAAACTACTGCAAGATTAGAGTTCAATCTTGTTCGCAACAATGAAACTATTGTGAAGACATTCGCTAAAATTGATAAGTATCTTAGCGACCTCGAAAAAAAGAAAAAAGGTATAGAGGTAATTGAAGAAGATACTACCGCAACCGACACGACTATGGTCGCTGAAAACAGCACCGAACAAGTAGAACCACCATCAACAGATACTGCAAGCAATGCTAATGTTGCTAATGATGATACTGCTACTTCGGATGTTGATACAGCAGAAAAAGACCCAAACAATCCATATTCAGGATTGTCGGATGAAGAAGCAGGCAAGCGTTATAGGGAAGACCATCCTTTTACTACTTTGTTTCTAACATACTATTATTATGGAACTGATGAAAATCGCCAAGTTCAGCAATTTGCTTATTTGAACGAAATACCTGATGGCGAATATATGTTCCGAATACCAAAAGAATCAATAGATAAGTTTAATGCTATATTAAATAGAGTTGATATTAAAAACTTCTTGCCTATAGATTTATCTATTAGTATTGACGCAAAACCTGATAGAAATGCACTAAAACAAAATGTAGAAATTTATGATTTTTATGTTTTGAAAAAAGACCCTGAACTAACGGGGGAAGTAATTACAGATGCTCGTGCAACATTTGACCCGACATCTAATGCACCCGTTGTATCTATGCAAATGAACTCTGATGGTGCTGAAAGTTGGGCAAGAATTACAGGTGCTAATTTGAAAAAAAGAATTGCTATCGTATTAGATGATAGAGTATATTCTGCTCCTGTCGTTCAAGCAAAAATTACGGGCGGTAATTCGCAAATATCAGGTATGGCAAATACCGAAGAAGCACACTTACTTGAAATAGTTCTAAAATCAGGTGCTTTGAAAACTGCTGTTTCAATTATAGAAGAACGTGTTGTTGGTCCTTCGCTTGGTGAAGATTCTATTAGGAATGGTCTTCAAGCAACTATTGGAGCAGCACTTTTAGTAATTTTATTTATGTTAATGTATTATAGAGGAGCAGGCGGAATTGCTGATACAGCAGTTATAATAAATGTAATGTTAATATTGGCTGTTCTTGCTGCACTCGGTGGCACACTTACTTTGCCTGGTATCGCAGGTATTATTTTAACTATGGGTATGGCGGTCGATGCCAATGTCCTGATATTTGAACGTATCAGGGAAGAGTTACTAAAAGGTAGAACCACAAGAGCAGCAATAGACGAAGGATTCGCTAAAGCAATGAGCGCGATATTAGATTCTAACATTACAACATTTTTAGCGGCTGTAGTTCTTTATTATTTAGGTAGTGGTCCGATACAGGGCTTCGCATTAACACTAATAATCGGTATTATAGGAACATTATTTACCGCTATAATTGTTACAAAATCAATAATAGAACTCTATATATCACGCCGCGGAACGATGAGTTTCGGCGAATCACAAAAATATAAACCAATAACAGCCGGAGGTAAAAAATAATGCAAATATTCCATAAAACCAATTTTGATTTTGTATCAAAAAGAAAAATATTTTTAACTTTATCTGTAATAATTATTTCAGGTGGTATCCTGTTGACCGCTTTTTTGGGCTTGGACTATGGTATAGATTTCGAAGGCGGCATAGAGTTAGCAGTAAAGTTTGAACAGCCAATTAATACAGAACGAATCCGTTCTGCTGTAAGTGAAATTGGCATCCAAGGTTCTGAAATTAAATCTTTCGGAGCCGAAAACCAATATATTATCAGAGTAAAAAAATCTTCTGAATCAACAGCCGATATAGTAAACGCAACCAAAGTTATTGCAGATGCTATCAATAACGCCACTCCTGAATCCGAGATGACTTTATTAAAAGTAGATGAGATTGGTGCTAAAATTGGAGCAGAGTTAAGAAATCAAGCAATATTAGCAATGATTATAGCATTTGTATTGATGCTAATTTATATTGCATTTAGGTTTGAGTTTGTTTATGGTCTTGGTGCAGTTTTTGCACTTTTGCACGATATTGTGGTGACATTTACTGTCGCACTTGTTTTGCACAAATCGGGACTTGTAACATTAGAAATAAATCAAACATTTCTGGCGGCGATGCTCACAGTTATTGGTTATTCTATCAACAATACGGTGATTATATTCGACCGTATTAGAGAAAATGTAGGTCTAATGAAAGGCAAGGAATTCATTAACATTGCTAATATATCAATAAACGAAACACTAAGCAGAACAGTTATAACTGTAACAACGGTGCTATTAGTGTTAATAACGTTGATTATATTTGGTGGTCCTGTGTTACTTCCATTTGCTTTAATTATGACGCTTGGAACGGTGTTCGGAGTATATTCTTCTATATACATTTCGAGTTCCTTTGTGATTTGGTTCCAAGATAGAAAGGCGAAAAAACCCTCATTAAAAAAAGCGTAAAATATTATTTTACAATTATAAACCTACTGCCTTTGGCAGTAGGTTTTTTTATATG
>Ga0099364_10002058_pt1 | contig 32365 bp, 23 predicted proteins | sample TergutTh196P3_FD_73070 | JGI IMG/M metagenome (GOLD analysis project Ga0099364, IMG submission 73070) | Microcerotermes parvus P3 segment gut microbial communities from Pointe-Noire, Republic of the Congo - Th196 P3 | ecosystem: Host-associated > Arthropoda: Insects > Digestive system > Gut ... | reverse complement strand
AATATATTTGCCGATTGTATAGATTTGTGGTTTAAACGGCAGCAAAGTGCGGTACATAAAACGATAAGGCAATTTGTAGATTGCGTGCTAAAGGGCGATGTCGATGGTGTAAGCGAGACCCTTAACAAGGAACTGTTGAATAACCCCAGTTGCCATGATTTTAAAGAAGAAAACAGTTATCACATGTTTATTTTCGGCATATTACTGGCTGTTTCAAGCAATTATACGGTTTATTCCAACCCCGAATCGGGCAAAGGGCGGTCGGACTGTCTGATCAAACCCATAGATAAAGAAAAATATGCAGTAGTGATTGAGTTCAAACACGAGCGTGACAAATCAGTCAATTTAAAGGAAGCAGCCCAAAAAGGACTGAAACAGATAGAAGAGAAGGCCTATATCTACAATTTGAAGAAAGAAGGCTATGCGCGAATTTTCAAATACGGCATTGCCTTCCACAAGAAAAATTGCGAGGTAGCGATGGAAATTGTCAATCATCGCAATTAGTAAAAGACGGGGTTTATTTCGAGACATAGTTCGTCCGCAATAACGTCAACTTGATGCTAAAAAACTTTTTTCGGGACGCACTTGGGAATCTCGGATTTTTCATGTATGTTTGCACCTTATATCAAAAAGTTTAAAATATGAAAAAGCGGATTTTAACAGGCGAAGAATCTTTTGAAAAGACTATCGAAGGCAATTATTTTTATATAGATAAAACACTTTTTATCAAAGAATTGCTGGAGAATAAGGGTGCAGTTACGCTGATAACCAGACCCAGACGTTTTGGAAAAACGCTGAATATGAGTATGTTGAACCATTTTTTCGATGTCAACATGGATAGCAGGCCGTTGTTTGACGGGCTTAAAATAATGGAACACAAGGATATCGTTGAAAAACATCTGAACAGGTACCCGGTCGTTTCAATCACACTGAAAGATGTTGAGGAATCTTCATTCAACAATTCTATCGAGTGTATCCGAGAATTGATTTCCGAAATCTATCTGGAAAAAATGTACCTGTACGAAAGCGACAGCCTTATCGAAATACGAAAGAAACAGTTTTATAGATATTGTGCTAAAGAATCAACGGATGTAGAACTTAGGTCTGCGTTAAAGTTTTTAACGTCATGCCTTTATACGCATCACAAAAAACGGGTAATTGTTTTGATGGACGAATATGACAGACCCATTGATAATGCGTTGATGGAAGGCTATTATCCTGAAATGATAAAATTTATGCGCGGTTTTATGGGCAGCGCTTTCAAATCGAATAATTACTTAGAGTTTGGCGTATTGACCGGCGTACAGCGGATATCAAAGGAAAGTTTGGTTAGCAGTTTCAACAATCCCAAGGTCTGTGGAATTATGAGCGAATTTTTCGCAACATGCTTTGGTTTCACCGAAGAGGAAGTGCGAGACGCCTGCGAGATGTATGGACTAAGCGATACGTTTGAAAAAGTTGAAAAATGGTATAATGGTTACCGCTTTGGGGGGCGTGATATATACAACCCATGGAGTATCATCGGGTATTTGGACGAAAAAAAGTTCAAGAATTATTGGGCTAACACTGGCGGTATTACTGTTTTGGAGGATATATTCTTTAAAGGATCACTTGGTTTGAAAGATGATATGGCAGGTTTATTGACCGATATCCCTGTAAAAATGAAGTATAACGAACATATTACCTATCCGGTAATATACAAGAATGATGACGTTTTCTGGTCGATGCTCTTGAATACGGGATATATCAAACCGTGTGCGGGTTCGACTGAAGATGAATTTTACGCCGAATTAGTCAACCGGGAAGTAAGGAATATATTTGCCGATTGCATTGATTTGTGGTTTAAACGGCAGCAAAGCGCGATACATAAAACGATACGGCAATTTGTAGATTGCGTGCTTAAGGGCGATGTCGAGGGTGTGAGCGAGACCCTTAACAAGGAACTGTTGAACGACCCCGGTTGCCATGATTTTAAAGCGGAGAACAGTTACCACATGTTTATTTTCGGCATATTGCTGGCTGTTTCAAGCGATTATACGGTTTATTCCAACCCCGAATCGGGCAAAGGACGGTCGGATTGTCTGATCAAACCCGTTGATAAAGAAAAATACGCCGTAGTGATCGAGTTCAAACACGAGCGTGACAAATCAGGCAATTTAAAGGAAGTAGCCCAAAAAGGACTGAAACAGATAGAAGAAAAGGCCTATATCTACAATTTGAAGAAAGAAGGCTATACGCGGATTTTCAAATACGGCATCGCCTTCCACAAGAAAAATTGCGAGGTAGCGATGGAAATTGTCAAGCAGAAATAATTAAACTTAAAAGTCATTGATATTCAGTGTAATAATAACCGGATTGGAATCATCCGATAAGGATTCTCCGATGCCATTGACATTATAGAAAAAAGGGTCGGCACATGCTTTCAACATTTGTGCATCTGCCATAAAAACAAGTTCGTTATCAGCGGTTAAGGCTTTTGCGCCTCCCAGCATTTTAAAAATGGGGTCGTCAGGCAAAAACTTTTGCATAACGCTATTTCCCGTTTTTTTATTTACCAACCAGAGATAATCGTCATTGGGTGAATCCGTTTCAGGTATGATTACAAAATACAGGTAAACAAACTGTTCATTTTCCAGATAATTGAAAATCAAAGCATAGTCCCTGTTTTCCAACTCGTTAAAAGCATCCGCCATCTCTAAGTTATACACACGGTCAGGAATTGAATACTTTCCGAAATCAATAATCGTTGTTTCTACCGGTCCATCGTCAGTAATGCGGTATGCCGTTTGGCTAAAAATATCCTTACAGGAAATTATTTCGCCACAACGCGCAAGTTTTTTCTCAATATAAGGCATCCAATTTGTTTTGGCAGGCAAGAATTTTGCCATAACCGTTCCATTTTCGGATATTTTCATCAAATGTTCATTACCCCTTATTTGCTCCGTATAAAACCAGTAATCGACACCTGTTTTGATAAACGAGAGCAGGGATTCATCATAATTTTGTTTTGAAATAAATCTCCCTGCATAATCAAATCGCAACATAATACCGGCCGGCGCTAATATTTCAACCAGATTGGCCGCCGGATCAATATCGAAATCGTATATACCCGCATATTCTCCCGGACCCATTCCTCGACTTCCGATTGAGTTGATAAATTTCCCTGCCCTGTCGAACCTGAAAATGACTTTTTGCTGATTGTCTTTGATAAAATAGTGATTTTGATCCAACAGCAGTTCTATTGGCTCTCTGCCCACCAGGCAATTGTCTGCTGTTTCTAATGGCGTCATTTCGATTTTACCGAAAGTCCTGCCGGAAAAGAAAACAGACTTTGACTGGGCTTCAAAGATCAAGACCAATTGTCCTTCTGTATTATTATCCTTCGTATTCCGGGTATTCCGACAGGAAACAATGAATAATGGAATGAGTATGAAGAGAAACTTTTTCATCTGCCGGTTGACATTTCGGTGTTTTTGGCTAACGACGCCAATCCTCCGATTGCGCCCAGATTCATGGTATCCAGCGCTGAACTGGGCACGATGACCATGGAGCCTTTCTCCTTCAAGCCCTCGAACAGCATGTTCATTCCCCTGAGATGCAAAGCAACGGGGTTATCGGTATATTTTTTTACTGGCTTGCTCAAACTTCTCGGCAATCTCGGTTTCGGCTGTCCCCAGGATGACGCGTGCGCGACGTTCGCGTTCGGCTTGCGCCTCTTTGCTCATGGCGTCGGCCAATGCTTGAGGAATGACAATGTCTTTAATGCCAACGGTTTGACATGTAATACCCCACGGGTTCGTGTTCTTGTCCAATACCTGCTGCAAGTCATCGGCAATCTTATCGCGTTCCTGCAGGAGGTCCGACAGTTCGTGTTTTCCAATCGTATCCCTTAAGCCGGTCTGGGCGATGTGTTCAATGGCTTTTTTATACTCCTGCACCTCCAGGGCGGCTTTTTCGACGTCCCAAACTGTCCAGTACACGACTGCATCCACATTGACCGGTACCGTATCTTTGGTAAGGGTTTGCTCCGCCTTAAAAGCGCTCACCCGCACCCGTTGGTCAATATAAGTAGCCACACTGTCAATGATCGGAATGATCATAAACGGGCCGGGACCTTTCAGACCCTTGTATTTCCCCATACGCAGCACTACCGCCCGCTCCCACTGGTCGGCAATGCGGATCGCCGACGCCAGTAATCCGGAAAAGAGGAGTGAGAGCGCCAGTACCGGAACATTTATGATTTGTAATAGATACAAACCGGCTGATACGACTGTCAGTATCAGCAAAACGGAAACAGTAACGGGATTCGACCATCCCCTGTTCATTGCATTTGTTGTCATAGTTGTGTTATTTAAAGGTTTCAATCTTTTTCAATTCCTGCACGACCTCGTCAATGCTAAAACCGTAACTGAAAGCAATGGACGAAAACTGTGTGCAAATTTCTTTCAGTTTATCCGCCCGCTCTTTTTCCGGCACGATTTAGTCTGTCTTGTTGATAAAGGTGCCGGTTCCCTGTTGCGTCTCTAAGATGTTTTTGATTTCCAATTCCTTATAGGCCTTGGATACGGTGTTCAGGTTTACTTTCAAGGCTACGGCAAGCGCCCTGACGGTTGGAAGTTGTTCACCCAATTTGAGTTGCCCTGAAACGATACCGAATCTTATCTGATCAATGATCTGACGATAGATCGGCACCCCGCTCGAATAATCCAATGTAAAAGTAATCATACAGTTATATATTGTATATATGATTTGTCGGGTTTTTTATACCTTTAAATTAAAAGAAGAATTACATTCCATTGGCCAGGAACTTATGGAAGTTTCTTTTATTCCACCTTAATCGCTTTCACAGGGTCGTCATTCGCTACATGCCAGTTCTGGAAAGTAACTGTAACTGCCGTTATCACGCCTACCACTACAAACGCAAGCGCATAAACCCACCAGTACATCGGCGTTTTAAACGCAAAATTCTGTAGCCAGCGACTGACGGCATACCATGCAAGTGGAGCAGCCAGTATAAAGCAAATCGCCAGTATCCTGAAATAGGCCTTGTTGAACATGATGATGATGCCTAAGACAGATGCGCCAAGTACTTTGCGTATCCCTATCTCTCTGCGGCGACACTCGCTGTCGAACACCACTAACCCGAATACGCCGACGACAGAAATGAATATCGCAACAAGACTGAATAAAGTAATCAGTGCGTTTAGTGCGATTTCCTTTTCATACAGCCGTTGCAGGATTTCGTCATAAAAACGGACGTTGAATGTGATTTGCGGGTTATAATCGGCAAGCGTCGAGCGTACATGCGACATGGCTGCCCGTTTATCAGCGCCGGCTTTTACCCTGATATATATTGTGCTGGCATTGTCTCCCCAATAATCGGTTCCCCACACATAAAAAGCCATCGGCGCTACAGCATGACGGAAAGATGCAAATTTGATGTCGGGTACAAAGCCAATAATTTCACCTTTAAGACTTTCAACACCGCCTTCAATCCTTGTACCGGTTTCCATATTATATTTTTTACGCGCCGTCTCGTTAAATACATACACACCGCTCTGCAAAAGATGGTCTTCCGCCCTGAAATCACGCCCCTCCGTAATTTCAATTCCCATGACTTTCAGGAAGGTATAATGTACCGGAATAGATTGAAACATTATCCCTTCCCCCTTGTAACGCAGCCCCCAGCCCATATATTGGTCGGCGCTCGACAAAAGCGACTCGCTATAAGTGATATCTTCAATACCCGAGTAGTTTTTCAGTTGATTGACAAAAGCATCGCGGTTATTAAATATCCTCCCGATATCGACCGTTATTAACTCATCCCTGTCGTATCCCAAAGGTGAATTTTGCATGAAATAATTTTGCAGATAGATGAACGATGCGCCGATAAGCAACGCAAAGGAGGCTGTAAACTGAATACCTATCAATGTATTGCGCATATTTCTCCCTTTGGGCGACAGACCGAAACTTCCCTTCAACGCCAATGCCGGTGCAAAGGATGTCATGTAATGTGCAGGATACAATCCTGCCAGCAGGCCCGCAATCAGGGCGACTATGGCTGTCCCGCCGATAATGAACGGTTGCGCCGCAAGCGACAAGTCAGCGTCAACCAACCCTGCAAGCGGAGTGGCCTTAAACAGCACTAAAAACAAAACGGCAATCAGAAAAGAAAGGAAACTGATGACCGGCGCTTCCGAAGCAATCGCCGCACGCAGACTGTACCGTCGGGCGCCTAATATTTTTTGGATATTGATGCTTTTTACGCGCATGGGTGTCAGCGCAGTACTGAAATTCGTAAAATTGATGCATGAGATTACAAGGATCAACAGGGCAATGGCAAACAAAATCATCAGGGTTTGCTTGTCTGCTTTAGGAACATAGTCGTATTCAACACCTTTTATAAAATGTAAATCAGCCAAAGGGGTAAGACGCAACGATACGCCTGCCTGGTCCCAATCAAAGTCAGGGCCAAACGATGAAGTCGAGGCATCGAAATTCCGTTTGAAGTTATCAAACAGCATGGGGGCGTTAGCCGCATCATTTACGCGAATATAGGTGATAAAATTCCACTCGGTCCAATTATCTTTGAAGCCTTCGGCAATCATTGCCAGATACATATAGTTACCCACAGTAGAATTTGCCGGGAAATCGCGATATACAGCCTTAATCGTTCGTACTCCCCCTTGGTCGAGCACAATCTGTTTGCCAACTGCCGGCTCATCTCCGAATAACTTGCGCGCCATGCTCAACGGGATAAAAATATTTCCCGACTCGATATCGATGAAACCTTCGTTTGCGCCTTCCAGGAAATCAAAGGAAAAAACGTCAAAAAATGTAGAAGTGACCATGGTTGAGTTTTCCTCAAAAATGTTTCTCGCTTCATCGTCCTGCAAATGAAAACGGGTTGTGCCAAGTCTCATTTGGGCAATACCGCCGGCCACTATTTGAGGCGACGAATCAATAAAACGGTCGGCAAGCGGACGGCACAAGTTTGCATTTGTAGCAGAATTACGCACATATTCAACTCGGAAAATCCGGTCAAAGTCCTTGTGGCATTTGTCGAAATTAAGGTCATACTTCAATTGAAACATGATAACCATAAAAGCAGTAAAAGCAACTGAAAGTCCAAGAATATTCAGGACTACCGTCAGTTTAAAGCGACGGAATATAGCCAAAAAATTTCGTAAAACAGGGTTCATGATTGAATGATGATGAATTGAGATTTATTGTTTGTGCATACAAAGGTAATGTTTTTTGGTAATAACAACAAAAAGAGTTACTTTTGTCACGAAAAAAGTTTAAAATATGAAAAAGCGGATTTTAACAGGCGAAGAATCTTTTGAAAAGACTATCGAAGGCAATTATTTTTATATTGATAAAACACTTTTTATCAAAGAATTGCTGGAGAATAAGGGTGCAGTTACGCTGATAACCAGGCCGCGACGTTTTGGAAAAACGCTGAATATGAGTATGTTGAAGCATTTTTTCGATGTTAACATGGATAGCAGGTCGTTGTTTGACGGGCTTAAAATAATGGAACACAAGGATATCGTTGAAAAACATCTGAACAAGTACCCGGTCGTTTCAATCACACTGAAAGATGTTGAGGAATCTTCATTCAAAAATTCTATTGAGTGTTTCCGTGAATTGATTTCCGAAATATTTGAGGAAAAATTGTATCTGTACGAAAGTGATAAACTTAATGAACGGCAAAAAGAAAAGTTTTACGCACTGTTTCTTCGAAAATCAACAGATGTAGAACTGAAGTCTGCGTTAAAGTTTTTAACGTCATGCCTTTATACGCATCATAAAAAACGGGTCATTGTTTTGATGGACGAATATGACAGACCCATAGATAATGCGTTGATGGAAGGTTTTTATACAGATATGATTGATTTTATGCGCGGTTTTATGGGTAACATTTTCAAATCGAATAACTACTTAGAGTTTGGCGTATTGACCGGCATACAGAGAATATCAAATGAAAGTCTGGTTAGCAGTTTCAACAATCCCAAGGTCTGTGGAATTATGAGCGAATTTTTCGCAACATGCTTTGGTTTCACCGAAGCAGAAGTGCGAGACGCCTGCGAGATGTATGAATTAAGCGATACGTTTGAAAAAGTTGAAAAATGGTATAATGGTTACCACTTTGGGGGGCGTGATATGTACAACCCATGGAGCATCATTGGGTATTTAAAAGAAAAAAAGTTCAGGAATTATTGGGCTAACACCGGCGGTATAACTGTTTTGGAGGATATATTCTTTAAAGGATCGCCTGGTTTGAAAGATGATATGGCAGGTTTATTGACAGATATCCCTGTAAAAATGAAGTATAACGAACATATCACCTATCCGGTAATATATAAGAATGATGACGTTTTCTGGTCGATGCTCTTGAATACGGGATATATCAAACCGTGTGCGGGTTCGACGGAAGATGAATTTTATGCCGAATTAGTCAACCGGGAAGTAAGGAATATATTTGCCGATTGTATAGATTTGTGGTTTAAACGGCAGCAAAGCGCCATACATAAAACGATTCGACAATTTGTAGATTGCGTGTTAAAGGGCGATGTCGAGGGTGTAAGCGAGACCCTTAACAAGGAACTGTTGAACGACCCCAGTTGCCATGATTTTAAAGCGGAGAACAGTTATCACATGTTTATTTTCGGTATATTGCTGGCTGTTTCAAGCAATTATACGGTTTATTCCAACCCCGAATCGGGCAAAGGGCGGTCGGATTGTCTGATCAAACCCATAGATAAAGAAAAATATGCCGTAGTGATTGAGTTCAAACACGAGCGTGACAAATCAGTCAATTTAAAGGAATCAGCCCAAAAAGGACTGAAACAGATAGAAGAGAAGGCCTATATCTACAATTTGAAGAAAGAAGGCTATGCGCGGATTTTCAAATACGGCATTGCCTTCCACAAGAAAAATTGCGAGGTAGCGATGGAAATTGTCAAGTAATTATAACTCAATAAACCCTTTCCCTTGTCGAACGACTTCGAAAGGGTCTGTGGTGCAATCGACTACTGTCGAGCCTTCCAAGCCGCCGTAGCCGCCATCAACGACTAAATCTACCTGATTTTCATATCTTTCGTGAATCAGCTCAGGGTCGGTTGTGTATTCGGGATCTTCGGCGTCGTAGTGAACCGACATCGACAACATCGGATGACCCAATTCATGGCATATCTCCCGAATAACCGGATTGTCGGGCATCCGGATTCCCACTTCTTTCCTCTTCTTGTATATCTTGGGTAGCCCGCTACTTGTCGGCAGGATAAAGGTATACGGGCCGGGCAGGTAATCGCGTATCAGCTTGAAAACGGAATTATTCACTTTTGCATATTCACTGATACCCGACAGATCATAGCATATAATAGAAAGGTTGCTTTTTTCGGGATTGACGCCCTTTATCCGGCAAATATGTTCTACCGCCCGCATATTAAGCGCATCGCAACCGATAGCATAGATGGTATCCGTAGGATATATCACTAATCCGCCATCCTGCAAAATTCTAACTACTTTGCCGACATCTTTCAGGTTGGGATTTTCAGGGTAGATTTTAATTAACATATTGTTGTATTCAATTCTATTCTCTAAAATAGATTCTTTTCACGCGTGGCGAAATCGACGTGAGTATCTCGTAGGGTATCGTATTCACTTTTGCAGCTATCTCGCTCACTGTCAATTGTTCATTAAACAGGACGACAGGGTCGCCTTCCTTGGCGTCCATACCTGTCACATCAATCATACAGGTATCCATGCATATATTACCAACTACCGGACAGCGTTTTCCTCCTACAAGCGCCTCACCGACCCCATTGCTCAGTAGTCGGTTCAGGCCATCGGCATATCCGACTGGTAGTATGGCAATCATTGAATCGCGGTTAACGAACGATTTGCGTCCATAACCTACCGACTGGCCAGCAGGGACGGGACGAATCTGTAGGATTATCGTTTTAAGAGAACATACACACTGTAGCTCTTTAGCCATATCCGTCGTGCTAATTCCGTATAACGAAATACCCAGACGCACCATATCCATCTGGTATTCAGGGAATCGTTCGATACCGGCGGAATTAAGAATATGTTTTAACACCGGATAACCTAATTCATCTTCAAATCGGGCGGCAGACGTCGAAAACAAATTCAATTGATATAGGGTATAGTCGTCTAATTCCGGCATTTCACTGCCTGCTAAATGTGAAAAAACCGAACGGACCGTCAGTCCGCTTTGCGCTTTCAACCGACGAGTTAGTTCCGGAATGTCGTCTGGCTCAAAACCAAGGCGACGCATCCCTGTATCTATCTTAATATGAACGGGAAACGAAGTGATACCGCGTCGTTTGGTCTCCTTGATTAAGGCGTCTAACAGCCGGAAACTGTATACCTCAGGCTCTAATAGCCGGTCGAACAACAAATGAATACTGCTCATCTCCGGATTCATAACAATAATGGGAATCGAGACACCCTCCTTTCGCAGTTCATCTCCTTCGTCGGCCACTGCAACAGCCAGATAATCGCAGTGATGCTCCTGAAGTGTCTTGGCTAATTCGAAGGAACCTACTCCATAACCGAAAGCTTTAACTATACAGGCTATTTTTGTTTGCGAAAGCAGATGCGAACGAAAATAATTATAGTTATGAACTATCGCATCCAAGTTTACTTCGAGAATAGTTTCATGAACTTTTTTCGTCAAAAGCTCCGTGATCCGCTCAAAATGAAATGAACGCGATCCTTTGAGCAGTATCAGTTCGTTTTGGAACTGATTTTTATTAAACTGTTTGATAAAAGCCTCTGTCGAAGGGTAAAATTCCTTTTCCATCCGTTCAAATAATGGGGCGTGAGCGCTTATATTCGGCCCGATGCCTACAAGACGCCCGACCTGTTTGCGGCGAAGACGTTCGGCTACATCTACATACAACGATTTCGGATGCATGCCCGATTGCAGTATATCGGAAAGGATAACCGTACTTTTCAGTTCCTTCCCTACCCTGCGGCTGAGTTGAAAATTCAACGCTACCGACAACGAATTGACATCAGAATTATACGTATCGTTAATCAAATGGCAACCGTTGATTCCCTGCTTCATTTCCAAACGCATAGCCACCGGCTCTAACGAAGCGAAAACAGCATCCTTACGGGTGATTTCTGACGGTTTCAGGTAAAACATAACCGCCATACAATGGATGATATCTTCAATGAAACCGTCGTCAGTGAATGGAATGGTATACTCGTGCGTAATACCCATCATCGTGCAGCGTAACCGTGTCGTTGTTTTGCCTTTTTCAATCGCGTTCACGAAAAGGGTTGCGTCGGCGTCCTTACTGCTCCACCCAATGGCCTTATAGGAAAGGAAAGAGGCCTCTAAAGCGCTTTCAATCAACTTGTTGTCAGCGTTATAAATAATCACGTCGCTTTCGATAAAAAGCGACAGCTTTTCGATGCATTTCTCTTTCGCCGAATTGAAATTTTCCTGATGCGCTTCCCCGATATTGGTTATCACTCCGATCGTAGGCATGATAACAGGACGTAACATGTCCATCTCATGCGGGCGCGATATGCCAGCCTCAAAAATGCCCAACGTATGATGCTCGTTCATCTCCCATACCGAAAGCGGAACGCCTATCTGCGAATTATAGCTTCGCGGGGAGCGTACAATATTGAAATCGGTGTGCATCAACTGATACAATAACTCTTTCACAACTGTCTTGCCGTTGCTGCCCGTAATCCCTATCACCGGAATTGTAAATCGTTTACGATGAAATGCGGACAGTTTTTGCAAGGCTTTCAAAGTATCTTTAACTATAAGAAAATTAGCCTCTTCCAACTGCCTGTATTCCGTCGCTTCCCTTGAAATAACAAAATTACGCACACCTAAACGGTATAAATCGACTATATAATTATGACCGTCGCCGGTTTTTGTCCGGAACGCAAAAAACAAGGCGCTCTCCGGAACTGAAACCATACGGCTATCCGTCAACAAACAGGCTACCGGCATGTCACATACGATATGACACGATGCTTTGATAATGCCGGCTATTTCTTTTATCGAATAGTTCATGATAATTCTTGTAGTCTGTCTATAATTTCCTTTTCCTGTTTCGAGGTGCAAATATACGAATTTTTAGCTTTTAACCGTTTAATTTTTAACAATGTTTGCATTAAAAAATGTTTATAGGACGCCGACGAAGGATGATAAGGTCGGTGATGTATGTCGCGATGAATCGCTTCAAACTCCTTTAAATCATCTATTACGTCGTTTCCCAAGTAAGCTTCACAAAATCGTTCCCAGATATAGTCGACCGCCACCTTCGACGGATGAAGCAAATCGTCGGCATAAAAACGGTAATCACGCAATTCGTCCATCATCAGTTCATACGACGGAAAATAAGACGTCAAACGGGGATATTTCTCAACCAAAGCCTGCTCCGCCAATAGTAGAATTGATTTACTAATCTGATTACCATGCGCCCCCTCTTTCCAGTGGCGAATCGGACTGACTGTAAATATCACCTTCAGCGAGGTATTGACAGACCTTATCGTTTCAAGTAAAACCGACCATTCGCCAACGATTCGGTCGACAGTCAACAGTTCCCTGTCAAAGTAGGCCGCCGGCAATTTATGACAGTTGGCTACCGTCCGGCCATCGCTTTTTAAACGATATACATAAGCCGTACCGAATGTAATAACCAAGCAGGACATCGTAGAAAAGTACGAAGCTGCTTCAGCAAGTGAATCGTTCATCTTCGCGAGGGTCGCCTCAACCGATTGTCCGGAAAACTGTCCATGGTGCATAAAGCTGTGAAACAGTCTATTGTACTCAAACAAATCGCTATCTACAAACGGTTCCGGCTTCAGTAGACGGTAGCATCCCGTAGCAACCGATAGCGGATTATACAGGACGCCAAATGGATTGACACAGGCGTCCCAGCCATGTTCCACCATTTTCAACCCTGTCTGATCGGCAAAACAAGAACCGATAAACATCAGCCTGTCCTGATAACCAATATCGAATACTGACTTAGGTATATCAATACGCGTACAATAATTTATCATAGTCTTTTCTTTTGACCCTGCAAAATTACAAAAAAGGTTGAAAAGGATTCTTTGAATTATGTGTTGTAAAACATATAATTTCATATTCAATTTATTTACAGGCATATACGACTATAATTTGAGCGTAAACGAGCTGGAAAAACATTTATTTTGAATTTTTATTTGGATAATAATTTTAAAATGCAGACCTTTGAACCGAATATCCCCTTGTGGGAACTAATGAATTGTTTCGACCGGTAGCGGTCAAATGAATAACGTGGGAATAAATAAATAAAATGAAGTATAACATGAAAAGAAGTATACTATTATTTGTATGGAGCTTAACACTCGGCTTGCATACACAGGCGCAGGTACTGAAAAAAAATAACCTAAAGCCGTCACAAACTGTATCGGTTGATGCGTCACGTCTTGATAAACATACCTCTGAACTGATGGCGAACTATCTGACGCCAACAAAAGTTTCGGGGGAGTTAGCTGTTGCAAAAATGGATGAATACAGAGACCATTTATCAAGGGAAAATCTAATGTTCCCAGCCGACGAATTATATAATTCCAACTGGGACACAATCAATGTCAATCCTTTTAAAACAGTTAGTATTACCTTTCCTGATACCTACACGATTGACTGTCAGACGTTCACACTGCCGGTTGATAACGAAATAAAAATTACATCCAAATACGGTATACGCCGCCGAAGGATGCATACCGGCACCGATTTGAAATTATATGTCGGGGATACCGTTCGGGCCGCCTTTGAGGGTAAGGTAAGAATCAAAAGTTACGAACGTAGGGGATATGGTTATTACTTAGTGCTGCGACACCCTAACGGCCTTGAAACCGTCTACGGTCACCTATCCAAATTTATTGTGAAAGAGAACCAAATTGTACGTTCCGGCGAGCCCATCGGTCTGGGAGGCAGTACCGGAAGATCAACCGGCTCGCATCTTCATTTCGAAACACGCTTTCTCGGAAGAGCCATCAACCCCGCAGAAATCATTGATTTTGAAAACGGCGTCCCTTACAAAGACGAATATGTGTTTCACAATATAAAGGTGAACGGGAAAAATACGAATATGTATTCCACATCAGCAGATGCAGTAGCTGTACACCGGGTTAAAAAAGGAGAAACTTTAGGCCTGATAGCCAGAAAGTACGGAACAACGGTTGACGAATTATGCAAACTGAATGGGATATCTAAAACGTCCACACTCTCAATTGGACAATCTATCCGTTTCCGCTCCAAGCAAATAACTGTTGCTGCCACATCAAACACCGCCCAACAAACTACGCCGGAAATAAATCCGACGCCGCAGACTGCCTCAACTCCCCAAACTGAGGAAAAAACAGACGTTGAACAAACGACACCATCCGGCGACCCTGTATATCACAACATACAAGCCGGCGACACCTTGTTTTCGATAGCGAAAAAATATAATACAACCATCGAAAAATTATGCGAACTAAACGATTTTAATGAAAATATTATCATCAAAATCGGTCAGAAATTACGTTGCTCGTAAGTAAGTTTTCAGTTTTCAGTCCTCCCTTTATGACCGACACGAAAGAACAATTTGAGACTATCATCAAACAATGCCGTGAAGTCTTTCAGAAGAAGTTGCAGGATTATGGCCCTTCGTGGCGAATCATGCGACCCGAATCCGTCACCGACCAGATTTTGATAAAAGCGAAACGTATTCGAAACATAGAAATAAAAAAAGAAAGCAGGATAGACGAAGGCATACTGCCCGAATTTAAAGGAATAGTCAATTACGGCGTTATCGGGCTGATTCAATTAGAACTTGGCTTTTCCGACCTCGTCGACATCACACCCCAACAGGCGCTCGAATGGTACGACCGGCTTATTACGGACACGAAGGAACTCATGTACGCAAAAAATCATGACTATGACGAAGCATGGCGACTTATGCGTATCAGTTCGTATACCGACCTGATACTGACAAAGTTGAACCGTATCAAGGAAATGGAAAACAATCAGGGACAAGTATCCTTTTCGGAAGGAATCGATACTAACTATCAGGACATCATCAATTACGCTTTATTCGGACTAATCAAACTGACCTGGCATGAATAATTCACATGCGATAAGAAACAACGTCAACTAATCATAACTCATAAATGAACATCGACTATCGTAAAATAATTACTGAAATATGCCGTGTCATACTCGGCGCCACGTTCCTGTTTTCCGGCATGGTCAAATCCGTCGACCCGGTTGGCGGCGTCATCATCATGGAAGAATATTTTGGGGCATTTGGATTGACAGCCCTTAATCCGCTGGCTTTATTTGCATCTATAAACCTCTCCGCGTTCGAATTTCTTCTCGGACTATGTATTTTGGTAGCCGTTTACCGCAAACTCACGACCTTCTGCATGCTTGTTTTTATGACTTTTATGACTGTGCTTACCCTTTACTTGGCCATTTTCAATCCGGTGCACGATTGCGGCTGTTTCGGGCAAGCCATCATCCTGACAAATACACAGACCTTCCTGAAAAACGCCCTTGTCCTGCTGCCGGCAGCTATCGTAACTTTCATCTATCACAAAAAAATGACGCCGGTATACACCTATAAAGTGTATTGGTTCGCCGTGATTTTCGGTTATGTGTATGCCGTAGGATTTGCCTATTATAATTATTATCACCTCCCGCTCATCGATTTCCTGCCGTATAAAACCGGCGTCAACATCCCGCAGCAGATGTCGTTTCCGCCGGATGCGCCACAGGATGTATATGATTTTATCTATGAAAAAGAAGGTAAAAAGAAAGCCTTTAAGCCCCAGGATGCGCCTTTTGACGATGATAGCTGGACTTTTGTCACAAGGAAATTAATCAAACAGGGATACATCCCGCCTATCATTTCCTTCGAAATTTATGACGCAGATGAAAACAATATTGCAGACAGGCTGTTGGAAGATGACAAAGGAGTGTTCCTGCTTATCTCGCCCAACCTTGAAAAAGCAAGCGACAAGCATATTGACGAAATAAACAACATCTATGATTTCGCCGTCGAACGTGAAATGCTATTCTTCTGTGTGACAATCCCTTCAAAGAACGATATCGATGAGTGGATTCATAATACGGGCGCAGAATATCCGTTCCTGTCTTCCGATGATGTAATGCTTAAATCCATCGTCCGAGCTAATCCGGGTCTCGTCTTATTGAAATCGGGGACTATTCTCCAAAAATGGAATCACAACGACATCCCTTCGGAAGAGACGGCGGAAAACGTCATTGAGGAACTGCTGAACCCGACAAATAAAAAAATTAACAAGGAAATGAACCGGTTGTTAGGATTTTGTGGCTGTTTTGTATTACCTTTGCTGCTTGTTTGGACGTATGACTACTTCCGCAACAGAAGGAAAAAGAGTTCAAATGAATTATTATCAGATAAATAACGAATGAAAAAAGAGTTTAAATAAATGGTAAAAAAAATGAGAAAGAACATTGTAGCAGGAAACTGGAAGATGAACACAACACTTCCCGAAGGTTTAGCGCTCGCAAAAGGATTAAGCGAAGCACTCGAAGGTAAAACTCCTAATTGTGTGGTAATTATCGGTACGCCCTTCACCCATTTGGCAAGTATGGCCGCCGCTATCGAATCAACACGGATAGCCATTGCCGCTCAAAACTGCGCCGACAAGGCCAAAGGAGCTTATACGGGCGAAGTATCAGCCGCCATGGTGGCGTCGACAGGCGCCAAGTATGTTATAATAGGGCACTCCGAACGACGCGCCTATTATCATGAAACGGCGGGAATATTAAAAGAAAAAGTAACGTTGGCGCTGGCTAATAACCTGACGCCTATCTTTTGTATCGGCGAGGTGTTGGACGAACGTAATGCCGACAAACATTTTGAGGTGGTTTATGCACAGATTAACGATTCCCTGTTTGACCTTTCGGCCGATGATTTCGGGAAATTAGTGCTTGCTTATGAGCCGGTATGGGCTATCGGGACAGGCGTAACAGCAACCGCCGCCCAGGCACAGGAGATGCACGCCTATATCCGTCAACTCATTGCTGAAAAATACGGCGAAAATGTAGCAAACGAGACCTCTATCCTTTACGGTGGAAGTTGCAATGCCGAAAACGCCAAAGAGCTGTTTGCCAATCCCGACGTAGATGGCGGACTTATCGGAGGCGCTTCGTTAGGCGTAGAAAAATTCATGCCCATCATCGAAGCGTTTTAAAAGTTTTCAGTTATTCATAATTGTATTTACGATATGAAACGAAGCCTTGTTTTTTTCGTTCTAACATCCTTGTCAGCAATTGCAGTATACGCCCAATCACCGCAGTTTTCGATATTCGATTCCTTCGAAAGCCGTCCGAAAACAGGTGAAGGATATGTCATTGTCCATCAGTCGAATGCATTAAAACGCCTTGTCGGAACACGTGTCGACAGCGAAAACGTAGATGTCTCAACAGGGAAACCGCAACTTATTACAAGAGGGTATCGTATTCAGGTTTTCACCGGCAATATTCCCGGCTCTTCAAGAGCCGAAGCCGAAGAATTGGAAAAGAAAATAAAAGAACTGTTTCCAGGCCTCAACACTTACATTCGATATTTCGCTCCCTTTTGGAAACTTCATGTAGGCAATTATCTTACCTTCGAAGAGGCTGCGGTTGTACGCCGTGAGTTATGGAAAATCTTCCCGCAACGAAAAAGTGAAATATATCCCATAGAAGACGACATCCAACTACCTCTGGATTAACGATTAATGAAACAGCCATCAGAATCGCCGGAACTCACCAATGAGTTAGCCGAACATTACAAGGAAACTATCCGGTTGTTAGGGGAAGACCCGGAACGTGAAGGTTTGAAAAAAACACCCCAGCGCGTCGCTAAAGCTATGCAGTTTATGTTGCAAGGATACAAAAAAGACCCGGTAAAAGTACTGCAATCCGCTATGTTTCTTGAAGAAGACTATAAACAAATGGTCATCGTCAAAGACATTGACTTCTATTCGCTTTGCGAACATCACCTGTTGCCGTTTTTCGGCAAAGTGCATGTCGCATATATTCCGCGCAAATACATCACCGGACTAAGCAAGATAGCGCGCGTAGTCGACATCTTCGCTCGGCGCCTGCAGATTCAGGAACGAATGACGCTTCAGATAAAAGAATGTATCCAGCAAACACTTAATCCATTAGGAGTAATGGTAGTTATAGAAGCGCAACATATATGTATGCAAATGCGTGGAGCGGAAAAACAAAATTCACTCACAACTACTTCCGACTTCACCGGTTTTTTTCAACAAGCCAAAACCCGCGAGGAGTTTATAAATCTGATTTATAAACATCAATAGCATCCCGTCCTAAAAAAATGATTAATGATTAATGATTAATGATTAATGGGTAAATTTTCATTATTGCTTGGGTGTGAGAGATTACATGACTGTTTCATACGAAAAAATCAATTATGAGTTATGAGTAATTGAATTTTTTATACGATTTGGCAGATAATAGATTTTTATAACCTGCCAAATCTAATGTTTTTTATGCGTTATAGCGAGTTATAAAATCGTATAAGCTGCCAAATCTAATGTTTTTATATGTGATTTGGCAGATAATAAAATCGTATAAGCTGCCAAATCTAATGTTTTTATATGCGATTTGGCAGATAATAAAATTATATAAGCTGCCAAATCTAATGTTTTTATATACGTTTTGGCAGATAATAAAATTGTATATTTTGCCAAATCCAATATTATTTGTATATTTGCAGCGAATTATAAAACATAAAGCTATGGAAATAATCGGAAGATATGACGAGAAATACGCGCTACAACAATATGTTGAATCCGATAAGCCGGAATTTGTCGCCGTATACGGACGTCGACGTGTCGGCAAAACTTTCCTGATTAAAGAATTTTTTAAACAATCTTTTTCATTTTATATTTCAGGCATGGCCAATGCAACCAAAGAAGAGCAACTCGAAAACTTTAACGCCACACTGACTTTTTATGGGAAAATGCCGTATCCGCGTGTTGGAAGTTGGATGGAATCGTTCAGACAATTGATTCACTTACTTGAATACAACAGGAAAAAGGGTAAAAAAGTTATTTTTATCGACGAACTGCCATGGTTGGATACACCGCGTTCAGGGTTCATTACGGGACTTGAATATTTTTGGAACACCTGGGCTTCTGCACAACCCGATATCCTTTTGATTACATGCGGTTCTTCCACTTCGTGGATGATTAACAAACTGCTCAAAAATCACGGAGGCCTGCACAATCGTGTTACGCGCCGTATGGCAATCGAACCTTTTACACTGGCGGAATGTGAAGAATATTTTCAGCAAAAGAAAATTGTCATGAACAGGAAAAGTATTGTCGAAAGTTATATGATTTTCGGCGGGATACCCTTTTATCTCAGCTTGTTTGGAAAAGGATTAAGCCTGGCGCAGCATGTTGACAAGTTATGTTTTGCCAAAAACGGGCAATTGAAGGACGAATTTTCTATACTTTATTCATCGCTCTTCAAAAACCCGCAGCATCACGAACTCGTAGTTAAAACATTGGCAAAAAAGAAAATGGGAATGACGCGCGATGAAATCATAAAAGGCACAAAATTGCAGGGCGGCGGACTGACTGCCGTACTTGAAGAACTCGAACAATGCCATTTTATTCGCTCTTATCACGCTTACGAAAAAAAATCAAAAAAACGGCTGTATCAACTCATAGACTTCTATTCGTTGTTTTATTTCAATTTCATGAAGAATAACAAGCCAAATGACGAGCATTTTTGGACAAATCTTGTCAGTAACGCCAAACACTATACGTGGACAGGCTACGCCTTTGAACAGGTTTGTTTGCAACATGTCAGCCAAATCAGGCAAAAGTTGGGTATTTCGGGCATGTTGACCTATTCGGCGGCCTGGCGAAGTAAAAAGTCGAAACCCGCCGCACAAATCGATTTGCTTATTGCCAGAAACGATGGCGTTATCAATTTGTGCGAAATGAAATATGCCGAAGGCGAGTTTGTCATAGATAAAGAATTAGACGAAAACCTTCGAAACAAAAAACTTACTTTCATCAGTGAAGAAAAAGTACGCAAAACCGTACATATCACGATGGTGACAACATACGGCGTGAAGCGTAACGAATATTGGGGAAATGTTCAGTCGGAAGTGAAGATGGATGATTTGTTTGTGAAGTAACAACGGCATCCCTGCCGTTGCGAGAATCCAATAAAAACGAGTTTTCATACAAACGGAGAGATGACAATCAGGTGATGCGGACGAGACGTCTGCGTACCCAGTATGTCATTGCAATCCGGCGTCAATCCGGTCAACCACCGTGGCGATGGCGCCGTCGCCCGTCACATTACAGGCAGTGCCGAAACTGTCCATGGCGATATAAAGCGCAATCATAAGCGCCTGTAACGTTTCGTTAAAGCCGAGCATACTGCCAAGCAATCCCAATGCCGCCATGATAGCGCCTCCGGGTACGCCCGGCGCCGCAACCATGACAATCCCTAACATCATAATAAAACCTCCAAATTGAACAAAGTCCACCGGCTCACCCGCCATTATCATGATGGCCATTGCACAGGCGACAATCTTTAAGGTGCTGCCTGCCAAGTGTATGGTAGCGCAAAGCGGAACGGAAAAAACAGCTATCTGTTCACGTACGCCCATTTTCAACACCTGCCTCAAAGTGACGGGAATGGTGGCGGCAGACGATTGGGTGCCCAGCGCCGTAAGATAGGCGGGCAACATCGTCTTCAACATTACAAAAGGATTTCTTTTAGTAATGATTCCGGCTACCGTAAATTGAATCAGCAACAAAGTGACATGCAGGGCAAAGATAAAAACAATCACTTTCAGGAACATGAATATGATAGCGACAACCTGACCGCTGACCGTGATATTCAAAAAAATACCGAAGATATGAAGCGGCAACAAAGGGATTATAACCGCTTCAATAAATTTAGTGATGACATCGCGAAAATCCGCAAAACAAGCCTGCAAAGCGGTTCCCTTAATGGACGATATACCCAAACCAATCACAAACGCCAACACCAATGAGGTCATAATATCCATCAATGGAGGTATCGCAACCGTAAAGTAAGGCGTCAACATGAAATCTTCCGGATTTTCCAAGGCGGTCAACGATGCGCTTGGCGTCAATAGCTGTGGCAAGACCGCTGAGCCGGAAAAGTAGGTGAAAAACCCTGAAAAAAGCGTCGACCCGTATGCAATGAGCGCCGTAATAGCCAGCAAACGACCCGCTCCCTTTCCTAACTCCCCAATAGCAGGAGCAACCAATCCCAAAATAATCAGCGGAATGGCAAACGACAACAAGTTGCCGAACAAGCCATTAAATGTAACAAACAGACGCGCCACGCTTGCCGGCAAAAACTGACCGAACAAGACACCCCCAGCAATGGCAATAGCCACCCAGCCTAACAACGAAATCCGAATTTTCCCAAACATAGCATTTTTTTTATTTTTTTTAAAATGAAAACTGAAAACTAAACGTTCTTTAGAGACTCCGTCTCTAAAGAACGTTTAATTTTATACCCTGTCGCCGCGATGAGGATGCTCATAAACGGACTGATAAGATTGAAAAAACTATACGGCAGATACATCAGGGTAGGTATACCGAGCACCGTGGCCTGCGTCATGCCGCATGTGTTCCACGGGATAAGCGGCGAAGTGACGGTAGCACTATCCTCTGTAGCGCGGCTAAGCAACCGGCTTTCGTATCCTTTCTGCCGGTAGATGTCCTTATACATATCGCCTGTAAGTATAATAGACAAATATTGATCGCTCGTACATATATTAAAAAACAGGGCAGAAACAATTGTTGAGGCGACCAAGCCTACCGTATTTTTCATAAAACGCAGGAAAACGGAAATAATACTGGCTATCATACCACTTGCCGACATAGCGCCCCCAAATGACATAGCGCAGATAATCAACCATATCGTATTCAGCATGCCAGCCATACCCCGCGTCGAAACCAAGTCATTCAAAGCAGCATGGCCTGTTTCTATCTGCGTACTACCATAGATAGTCATCATCAAGCCCTTCAATAACGCCTGTATTCCGGACAGACCCGTACCAGCTATCTCGCTTAGCAGATGCGGTTGGAATATCAAGGCGAAAATGCCCGCAAGAAAAAAAGACACAAACAAGGTAACGAGCGCCGGCACACGCTTGGCTATCAGCAAACCCATGACAACGGGTACAAGCAACAACCACGGGGTGATATGGAATGTTTGCCTTAATGAATTAGTAAACAGGACGATATCATTAGTTGAAGCTGAATGGTGGGAAAACCCGGCAATCAAATAAATTATAATCGCAATGGAAATCGACGGTACGGTGGTAATCAGCATATAACGTACATGCACAAACAACGGCGTCCCTGTAACGGCGGCAGCCATATTAGTCGTATCCGATAAAGGGGAAATCTTGTCGCCAAAATAAGCGCCCGATATAATCGCCCCGCCAATCCATCCGGGCGAGAACCCTAACGCCAATCCTATGCCCGACAAGGCAATGCCAATTGTAGCCACCGTCGTCCACGAACTGCCGGTCATCACCGAAACAATAGCAGAAATCAAACAAGTAGAAACCAAATAAATGTCCGGACTTATCAGCTTCATGCCATAGTAGATAAGTGAGGGAATGATACCGCTTATCATCCATGTACCGGATAAGGCGCCTATCAGTAATAATATCAGTAAAGCAGTCGCTACATTGGTAATATTTTGAACGATAGCCTGCTCAATCTCCTTCCAGCGCGCGCCGCAAAAAGATATCGAAAGCAAAGCGCATACGGCAGTCGAAAACAACAAAATAACCTGGCTTGCCCCATTCAACGTGTCAGCGCCAAACTGCCGTACAACAGGAAAAAGCAGCCCCACTAACACCGCAACAGGCGCTAATGACAGCAAAGGCGAAGGCGTTTTTTTCTTTGAACTCATAAAATTCAAATAATTTGGTCGCAAAAATAAGAAAAAATCATAACTTTGTCGTCGCTTTTAAATAATATTCTTATGAATCTTACAATTTACAACACACTAACGCGAAAGAAAGAGCTATTCGAGCCGCTATATGCGCCGAATGTAGGGATGTACGTCTGCGGCCCGACCGTTTATGGCGACCCTCATCTGGGACATGCACGTCCGGCTATCACCTTCGATCTTCTGTTCCGCCTGTTGAAAAATGCAGGTTATAAGGTGCGTTATGTACGCAACATCACCGATGTAGGACATCTTGAGTTCGACGCCGACGATGGAGAAGACAAGATAGCCAAAAAAGCGCGTCTCGAACAGGTAGAGCCGATGGAACTTGTTCATCACTATACCCGAAGTTATCACCGGTCAATGGCGCAATTGAATGTGTTGCCGCCAAGCATAGAACCGAGCGCTTCCGGACATATCATCGAACAGATTGCCTTGGTCGAGACTATATTGAAAAACGGTTATGCCTACGAAAGCGAAGGGTCCGTCTATTTCGATGTGGAAAAATACAACCGTGCACATCAGTACGGCATCCTCTCCAACCGTAACATCGAGGAGATGCTCAATACCACGCGCACATTAGACGGACAGGACGCCAAACGCAACCCTGTCGACTTTGCACTCTGGAAAAAAGCGCAACCGGAGCATATCATGCGCTGGCCCTCGCCATGGAGCGACGGTTTCCCCGGATGGCACTGCGAATGTACGGCCATGGGCAAAAAATATCTCGGCGAGCATTTCGACATCCATGGCGGCGGCATGGATTTGATATTTCCGCATCACGAATGTGAGATAGCGCAGGCTGTCGCTTCTCAGGGAGGTGAGATGGTTCGCTACTGGATACACAACAACATGGTAACCGTCAACGCACAAAAAATGGGCAAGTCACTCGGCAACTTCATCACCTTAGACAAATTTTTCACCGGAAACAGTCCGTTGCTCACCCAAGCCTATTCGCCAATGACCATCCGTTTCTTTATCCTCCAGGCTCATTACCGCAGCACATTGGATTTCAGCAACGAAGCGCTTCAGGCTTCAGAAAAAGGATTGGAACGTCTGCTCGAATCCTCTTCACATCTGAACAAACTGACGCCCTCCGCCAAATCCTCCGTCCACGTGAAAGGACTGCGCGAAAAATGTGAGGAAGCAATATGCGACGACCTAAACTCGCCTATCGTCATCTCTCACTTGTTCGACGCCTGCAAAGCCATCAACACCGTCTACGACGGCAACGGCACAATATCAGCCGAAGACCTGCGCGAACTGAAAGCGGTCTTCCGGTTGTTCATCGAAGACATACTCGGCCTCCAAACCGCCACATCCGCCTCAAGTAACAACGAAGCGGCCTACACTAAAGCCGTCGACCTGCTACTTTCCATCCGCCGACAAGCCAAAGAAAACAAAGACTGGACAACAAGCGACCGCATCCGAAAAGAACTGGAATCCTACGGCTTCAAGGTGAAAGACACCAAAGAAGGCGTCGAATGGAGCCTTTAACCAAAAACACGTTCCAAAAAACGCAGATTTCTCCATAAAGTCGTTCCAAAAAATGTAACGTATACCATAAAGTCGTTCCAATATTGTGATTTTTCAAAAAAGATGTATCTTTGCACATCCAAAACCAAGAAAATATGAAGAGATTATTATTTGAAAAATTGAAAGAATGGAAGAACAGCGCTTCACGACAGCCGTTAATTCTTCGAGGGGCGCGTCAAGTTGGTAAAACATGGCTGATGAAAGCATTTGCCGAAACCGAATACCAGGATTACATTTACGTCAATTTTGAGTTCGACGAAGACATGAAAACGCTCTTTGATGCCGACCTCAATCCGGAACGCATTTTGTTTAACCTGAAAACATTCTCAGGAATAGAAGCAAAACCGGGTTTGACACTGATTATTTTTGACGAAATACAGGAAGCAAGTCGCGGACTTACTTCGTTGAAATATTTTTCAGAAAATGCTCCCGAATATCATGTTATTACTGCCGGTTCTTTGCTCGGAATCACACTTCATCAACACATATCATTTCCTGTGGGCAAGGTTGATTTTTTGGATTTATATCCGCTTAACTTCTATGAATTTCTGTGTGCTATCGGGCAGGAGCGCTTTGCTGAATTGCTACTAACAGATGATTTCCAGATGATTACTTCATTCAAAACAAGATACATTGAATGGTTGCGCCAATATTATTATGTGGGAGGAATGCCTGCGGCTGTGGCTTCATTTGCCGAAAAGAAAGATTTTGTCGACGTCCGTGCGATACAAAAGAAAATTTTAGACGCTTATGAAAGTGATTTTTCAAAACATGCGCCTGTCGAAATTGTTCCTCGTATTCGCCTTGTCTGGAACGCTATATTGCCTCAATTAGCCAAAGAAAACCGCAAATTTATTTATGCGAAAATACAACAAGGGGCGCGAGCCAGAGAATTTGAACTTGCCATGGCTTGGCTGCTCGATTGTGGATTAATCAAACAGGTTTTTCGCGTTACAAAACCAGATCTGCCTTTAAAAGCATATATTGATTTCTCGGCTTTCAAACTCTTTATGGTCGATGTAGGACTAATGACAGCCATGGCGGAATTGGATGTAAAAACGTTATTAAGAGGAAGCGAAATATTTGAGGAGTTTAAAGGTGCATTGACCGAACAATTTGTTTTCCAGCAGCTTGTTCAAAACAAGCGTTTGGTAATCGCTTACTGGTCTTCCGATAGTTTGAAAGCCGAAATTGATTTACTTGTACAATATTCCAATGAAGTTATTCCTATAGAAGTAAAAGCTACCGAAAACCTGCAAGCAAAAAGTTTGCAAACCTATTGCAAAAAACACAATCCCGAAACTGCCATCAGGACTTCATTATCCGATTACAGAAAAGAGAATTGGCTTACGAATGTACCGCTTTATGCCATCGGTAATTATTTAAAATAACTTCGATTGCATCAACTTAATTATATTTACCTTTTTTTTATAAACTCATCCAGCATAGCAGGCCATAATGCCGGTGTTTCGAAAATATGTTTTCGCCAATCCCAAAATGTTTTTTCATTTACATCCAAAGCAGCATAAGCAGCCAACATGGTGAGAACATCCACATTCTTTTCTTTGTCGATCATATCCCAAGCGGTTTCACGTAAACTGAACTCGTGTGTTTCTGAGTAATAAGATATCTTTTCCAACGCTTTTTTACGCGTTTTTATTCGTAAAAAAGGCTCATCATACGTTTCTTCATATTCTTTCATAATTCTTCGTAATTGTTTGGCGATTTTCAAAGAAGTTTCAACACTTTCTGAAAAAATATCCACCTGTTCTTCCACCTCTCGAAGAATGTAATCTTCGAAAGGGAGATTTCTTCGTCTTTCCCAGCAAGCCATTATTTCCGTTACGTCTGATTTTTTCGACCCTTTTGTTTTTGATAGTTGTTTTGCCATTTTTTCGGTCGTTTCTTCCATTTTTTGATAATCTTTCAGGCATTTACGGGTTTGTTGTTCAATGATTTTTTTAAATTTTACGCCATTGGCGGGTTCCATGCAGCCAAAAATTTCGAGTAATTCGTCGGGTGATATGTAATAGTCGATACGGTTGGGCAAACCGCCCATGCGTAAAATGAGCCGGTTCAGTCCTTCCATGCTGGTTACTAATGTATCGCCCGTATCGTTCCATTGTTTTGTGATTTCCGATTTGACCGGATTGACAGTGATTCCTTCATCTAACAAAGTTTTCAGTAATTCCTCTAAGGAAAAATCTTTCTTGCCGCTCTTTTCTTGCATCCTTTTGATCAATATCGCTACTTGCTCAACATCGTTTGTCGCTTCCAAATACGGGTATAGCCAATCGGTCACTCCCCACTGTGCAACACTCGAATAGTGGTTCATCTGGCGTATCAGTTCGTTTTGAAGGGCGTCACTGCAACCTTTTGCGATCAGAAATTCAAAATTTTTCCTTTTTGGTGATTTTGAAAGTTTACAATACCGGTGTACCAAGGCGTTGATATCCGGGAAGAGCGGCATGAGACGCTCCCATAAGTATTCAGAATCATTACAAACGGGAAGCCTCATATTTGTGTCAAGCGCCCCAGAAAGCCATGCCCGCATGTACTCCACATGTTCATTCGTATAATCGAATCCATACATACAACAATTGGCAGGGAACCGGTTTTCGAGCAGGATACCCAAAGCAAGTACAGCCAACGAATAGGGTGCGCCACTGGTTCTATTCGCCCAAATGCAAAATCTGTCAATACTGTCATCCTTATTTTCTATACTCAGGAGAATATCCCGTTTTTTTTTCGAACCTTCGTATTGAGCAAGATCATGGTATAGTCTATACCTGTCGCCAAACTCAAGCGAGGCCATATCGCTTTGGATGCATAGACATTTTTCATCGTCTTCAACTTCTATCAATTGTGTTTTCCAAACATATCGCGTGTAGCCCCATTTCTTTTCGCTGTCAGATACCGCTAAAGGTACCGGAAAACATTGCAAGACCTCATAACATTCATTCCAAACAGCCTCCCATTGCTGCTGTTTGATTCCTTTGGAATCAAAATATAACCAAATATCCATCGTCGCATTTTTTATGCAAAGTAAAGCATTTTATTTGGGAAATAGAAACATTTGGAGTAATATTTTCGGTTTTGATATAGATTTCAAAAACAATACAAATTTGGACTATGCGATAGAAAATGAAAAGTCGGATGTTGGCAATTGGCGTGAAACATTCTTTTTTAAATCAGTTATAAGCAGTCAGTCAGGTTACTTCTGTCAAAAAGGCGGATTTTTACCATTGATAACAGCTATATTTTTGAAGTCTAAGGCAAAAAACAGATTTTTTTGTTATTCAACCTTTATTGATTTCACCGGATCAGCTATCGCCGCTTTAATCGCTTGGTAGCTAACCGTCAGCATGGCAATCAATATCACCAAAAAGCCACTGCCGGCAAATACCCACCAACTTATGCCGATGCGGTATTCATAATTTTGCAGCCATCCATGCATGATCCACCATGCCAGGGGAATGGCAATCACAAAAGAGATACCTGTCAATACTATGAAATTGCGTCCAAGCAGTTCGACGATATCCAATACTGATGCGCCCAACACCTTGCGGATGCCGATTTCACGGGTACGCTGTTCGGCTGCAAATGCCGTCAAGCCGAACAGTCCGAGGCAGGAAATAAAAATGGCTAAGGCGGCAAACAAACCGCCTAACTTACCTACCAATAAAGTCGATTTGAACATGCTGTTGAACTCTTCGTCCATAAACCTGTATTCAAAAGGACGATTCGGGTCAAACCGCCTGACAACAGTTTCAATCTTTTGCAGTGATGACTGCATGTTTCCGGGCTTCAACCGGATAAACATATTTCTTCCTGCGCTTTCATTCAGCCAAAAGGCAAGCGGACTATGCGTCTCCGCAAATATATCGTTAAATACCAAATTGTTAATGATTCCGATAATGGTACTGACATTGTCTGTGTTGTCAAACTGCCATATCCGTCCGCCGATGCGTCCTTCTTCGCCCATAAGATCGGCAAATGCTTTGTTAATGATGACATTACGGGAGTTATCGTCGATAGCGCGGTCAAAATTCCGTCCGTCAAGCAACGTAATATCCAATGTCGGAAACAGTTCGTCGGTTACGTTAGTTATCAAAACCAACGGGTCAACATGATCCGGTTTTCCTTGCCATTTCCATTCACTACCACCTGTCTCCATTTGCAGCATGTCCTGGCTGCTTAATCCGGCATGTTCAACCACTCCCGTCGCCAACAATTCCTGTTTCAAGGCTTCAAAATGAGTTCGTAATTCAGTGTTTGCCTCAACCACCAATACCTGTTCGATATTCATTCCCAGCGACCTGTTTTTCGCATGTTGCACCTGCAGGTAAATGAAAGCCGTACATATTATCAACGTCAGCGATACGATAAACTGAAATACGACCAATCCCTGCCGTAACCAAATGACTCCTTTTCCGCTCTTGGTTTTCAGTTTGCGTAATACATCTATCGGAGGAAACGACGACAGGAAAAACGCCGGATAACTGCCCGCCACGAAGGTGCATACCAATCCTATACCTGCCAGTCCAGCCCATTGAAGCAGGTCAGTCGGGTCCAATGCCAATTGTTTACCGACAAAATGATTAAATGGAGGTAATAACAGGAATATAAGAACAATAGACAATAATAGCGACAGGAATGTGATGATTCCAGATTCGGACATAAACTGCCTGATAAGCCTCAAGCGTTTGGCGCCGAACGTCTTACGCACACCTACTTCCATCACGCGTTTCTGTGAGCGGGCGGTCGACAGATTCATGAAATTGATGCAGGCAAGAATCAGGATGACAAGCGCAATGCCGAAGAACAGACGGACATAACGCACATATCCGCTTCCTGTCGGACGACCCTCCTTGAATTCGCCGTATAGTTTGAGTTTACTGATGGGATAGAGAAACAAAGTGGTCGGTTCGTCGGGGTTATTTGTTTTTTGTTTGATCATATCTTTAATTTGACTATTGATATGTCTCACATCAGCCGAAGCCTCTAATTCAACGTAGTTGGACATCCTGCTCCTTGTCCATTCTCTTCCGGCATCTTGCGTACCACTTCCCATTTGCGTATTCGGTGATGTTTGAAAAGGGGTCAACCAGGCAAACCTGAAATTGGAATTTTTTCTGAGATTCCTGATAACAGCCGTTACCTGATATTCCTGTCCGTCATCTTTTTTCAACGATTCTCCTATCGGGTCGTCCTTGCCGAAAAATCGCGATGCCATATCTTCGGTAATAACTAAAGGATAGGCGGCATCGAAGGCGGACGCTACGTCTCCGCGCACAAATTCAATGTCCAATATACTGAAAATGGACGAATCGGCATACGCTCCCGCTTCATATATCATTTTTTCATTTAACGTAAACAGACTCTGCAAGTTGCCTCCCATATCACTATACCGCATCACATTTTTAATTCCCGCCACTTCCTCTTTCAAAGCGGCAGCCAGCGGACTGGGAACAATCGGCATAGAAAAAATCTCACCCTCTAAAGTCATGTTTTGATACACAAGATACAACTGTTTATGTTTGGGGAACTTGTTGTAAGTCACCTCATCAGCAACCCATAACAAAATCAGTGCAGCGCAGGCAATACCGATAGCCAAGCCCGCGATATTTAAAATACTGTACGTTTTGTTCCGGAAAATTCTCCGGAAAGATTTCAAAAGATTCATAATGTTATAAATTTCAGATAGTTAAAATATTTCATACTTATTCAGTTAATCACCATTGACTAAGGTCGATGCTACGAATTCATAATTGATTTTACAGGATTAGCCGTCGCCGCCTTGATAGCCCTAAAACCAACCGTACTGTTATGGGATGTATGGGCAGGAGGCGCCGTATGAATGCTTACCATTTCGACATAAGGAAATTGTTTGATTTTTCCGGCCAGCGCCTCGCGATTGTTTCCGATACGGTTGATTCGAATGTTGATAATGGCTTCTTTGTTGTCAAACCCCAAATCCTTATTTAACATGTAATGAATCTGGTTGCCGACGGTCAAGGTACAGATAATCAAGACCAATGAGATGATAAACTGAAAAACGATCAGTAATTTGCGAAGCAGACTTTTTGGAGCGCCCCGATGTGTTGCGCCATTAATAATAGTAACTGGCGAAACCCTCGACAACAGGTTGGCCGGATAAATACCGGCAAGCAAAGTGGTACAAACAATAACCGCCAGGAGAAAAAGCCATGTAGACGGCAGCAGCAGACCAAATGCCAATCCTGGCGGTACAAAGGAATGAAAGAGGTCAATCAGCATAGTCGCCAATAATAATGAGAAAAATGCAGCCGACGATGTCACTAAAAGCGTTTCGCCCAGCATTTGGGTAATCAGATTGATACGTTTTCCGCCCAATACTTTTCGGACGCCGATCTCCCTGGTACGTTGCATCGATTGCGCTGTTGAAAGATTGATAAAGTTACACGCGGCTATGATCAAAATAAATGCTGCAATAGCCATCAACCCGTATAAAGTTGGTAAATGCGCCTGCTGCATGTAATCGTCTTTCACGCTGGTATTGAAATGAATGTCTGTCAGTGGTTGTAGTGATAGTTTGAGTACTGTGTTAGGCCCCGGTGAAATATATTTATCAGCCCATGCAGGAAATTGCGCTTCTACATTCGCCGGTTCAACGTCCGGCAGCAATTTCGTAAAAATCTGTGTGCCATAATTCCATAAACCCCAGGCATTCATATCAATCCGATCTTTTAATTCGCTACCTGGAATAGTTACGCAGGAAATGAAATCAGTATATATAAAATTCGTATTTTTCCCTAATGGTTTCACAATACCTGCAACTAAAGCAAGAATGGCATCACCATATTTGATTTCTTTGCCGATATACTCCTCGACGGGTAAATCTCCGAAATATTTGAAAGCCTTGTCTGCTGTAAGTACCACCATGCAAGGGTCATTGAGCGATGCAGGACTTCCGGCTAACCATTCGTACTGAAAGATTTCAAAATAAGCGGGATGCGTAATAATTACTTCAAAAGGATCAATACCATATCTGGGTGCTGCAAACAATTTTTCTCCCAGACCGTTTGTTACCCGTACTTTGTCTTCGTAAAGATAGGTTACAGCTATGGTTTCCAGCCCTGTAATTTCATCACGTAACGGTTCGAGCATCGGATTCAACATGCCGGGGCGCTTGACGATATTATCCTGCGGTCCGCGTTCGGATACTAACCTGTAAATCCGTTCCTTATCGGGATGAAAGTTATCAAAACTCAATTCACGCCTAATAATCATGAAAATAACCAGACAACAGGTTATCCCTAACGAAAGCCCCAGCATGTTAATAATAGATGATACTCTATTTCTAATCAGGTATCTCCATGCCGTTTTAAAATAAGTAGTAAACATAAGTATATCAATTATCAATTATAATATATTTATTTTTTTAAAAAAAAGTGTCCAAATTCGGACAGTTAGTGTCCGGGGTTGATACAGTTTTCCAAAAACAGGAATCAGGAATGATATATTTTCTGTTTCTTACGGTCTTACAGTCTTCTTCATTCACTCTTTATCCCCTTCACCGGATTTTCCGTTGCAGATTTCCAGGTTTGATAGCCGGTTGTAAACAGCGTGATCAATAATGCGATGGCGCCTACCAAAAGGAAAACCCAGATATTCAATGAGGTTTTCACCATAAAACCATCCAACCATTTTTGCAGTCCGAAATAAGCCACCGGACAGGCAATTGCAAAAGCAATGACTACCCACAATACAAAACTTTGATTCAAC
>Ga0099364_10002057_pt1 | contig 32369 bp, 32 predicted proteins | sample TergutTh196P3_FD_73070 | JGI IMG/M metagenome (GOLD analysis project Ga0099364, IMG submission 73070) | Microcerotermes parvus P3 segment gut microbial communities from Pointe-Noire, Republic of the Congo - Th196 P3 | ecosystem: Host-associated > Arthropoda: Insects > Digestive system > Gut ... | reverse complement strand
TTAAAGTGCCTGTTGCCATTTCTTTATTATGGAGAGGAACGGATATATTTCCTGATCGGGTTGGATGTTGATGAATATGGTGCGAACCTTCGATTCTCACTATTTTCCAACCATTCTGCGAGAGTAGTTTCATAAGCTCTTTGGGTCTCATACCTCTCGCTCCTTAATTTTATCATGATATATTATTTTATGTAGTCAATAGCTTTCTCGCGTAACTTTGCAATCGTTAGGCACGCTCTATTCTACAAACAAAGCTCCAGTGGCGGCAATCTCACCGAACGTATGAACCAATATCGCAGCTTGATATACGCGCATTATAGATTTTTCACTCAACTCCGCATCCCTGCACAAAAGACTTTGCGCTGCCGCTCCCACCGATCGATTTATCAATCGTCAACAGGTGCAATGATCATTTCTTTATAAAACAAGTCTCTGTCAATAAACGGAGCCATGTCTTCCAACGGGCGCGGCGCGATACGATTTTTACTGTTTTTCGCGTGACCGGCGGCAACTAGCATCTGATCCGTCTGACACATAACCTCGCAGAGAACGGGTCCCTCCATATTCAGAACCTCATTCAATCTATCCAGGAGGACAGAAGACTTTTCTATTTTCGCGTATGGCAGATCAAAAGCGTAAGCGATTTTTTCAAATGAAGGAAGGCTAAGTCCATCGGTTTCTTCAGTGCCTATGGTTCTTCTGAACCAACTATTTTGCATATTGCGGATGCTGCAGTACCCATTATTATTGATAACGAATATTTTTATCGGCAGTCGTCCGCGCGATATCGTCTGCAGTTCCTGCAGATTCATCATGATCGAACCGTCCCCTGTCACGCAGGCCGTCTCTTTGAAGCCGCTCGCGTAACAGGCGCCGATTGCTCCGGGAAGGGAAAATCCCATTTCGGCTTGTCCGCCTGACGTTATCGAGCGCATTCCCCCTGAAATTTTAATACTCGCTGCCACCGAGAAGAAAACACTCCCGGCATCGCTTATCACAATGGAATCCGGCTTCAAAGCGCCGGACATCATTTCGTTAAAATAATATATATTTATCAGTTCCGCCTCGGCGTCATCTTCCGAATAAAATGGGAAGATTTTTTTCCAATGACCGCACTTTGTAATCCAATCCTCTTTATATCCGCCGGCGGCGCTTGCGCTTAATCCGCGCAATACCGGTTTTAAGTCAGATTTAATAAAATGATCTATTTCAACAGTCTTTTTTGAATGTTCCAACTCGTCGATATCGACCACGACAACCCTGGCGGCTCTGGCAAAATGCTCGTACCGGAATCCGGTCAGGTTTATGCTCAGCCTGCATCCGAGAACCAACACCAGATCCGAGTTAGCTATCGCAAAATTACCGGGGCGCGACCCGCACAGCGTGCCCGCCGTACCGATGGAAAGTTCGTCTTTCGCGTCCAGCAAATCGGCGCCCAAACATGAAGTAACTACCGGGAGCCTGAACTTATGAACAAATTCCCGAAACTCATCGACAGAGTGCGAAAGCCGAACGCCATGTCCCGCCAGAACGACCGGCCTTTCCGCATTTTCGATATAACCCATTATTATATCGACGCTGTCCGTGACAGGCGGCTGCTCCGCGACTTCCTCACGCACATATTGTTTCAACCTGTTCTCGTTAATTATCGGCCCTTGTTGAATATCCAACGGAATATCCAGCCATACCGGACCGGGGCGTCCGCTTTGCGCTAAGTCGGCTGCCTTGTCAAAATGATAAGCAATATCGTATGGATCTGTCACCGTAACGGCGTATTTGGTCAGATTTCTAACCAAAGGAATAATATCCGCCTCCTGCTTTCCGATCTGCCTCAATGGTAGTCCGAAATGAGCGAGCGTTTGTTTTTGCTCCAACTGTCCCGACACGAATAAACACGGAACGTTATCATTATAAGCGTGCAACAACCCGGTGATCGCGTTAGTCCCTCCGCAGCCGGTGGTAACAAAGCACGCGCCGAGGCTGCTTTTATACTTCGCATAGGACAGCGCCGCCATTGCCGCAGCCTGCTCGTGGTGACAGGAAACTCCGCGCAGTTCTTTATGCCTCGCCAATGCGTCGGTCATATATGCGCAGCCAAAACCCGGAACAAAAAACACATGCTTTACTCCCATCTTGTAAAGCCTTTCCGCTATATAGTCAACTACTCTCATCGACGCGCGAACCTCCCCGCTTTTTTCCTACATGCCTCCATCCACACGCAACACCTGTCCGGTCACGTATGAGGAGAGATCGGACGCAAAAAACAAAACCGCGCCAGCCGCTTCCACCGGCGAGCCGATACGCTTCATAAACGTTTTTTCGAGAACCCTTTCTTTAAGGTCTTGCCGTATTTGTCCGCTCATGTTCGTTTCGATAGTGCCCGGCGCGATTGCGTTGACCCGTATACCGAACGGCGCGAGCTCGCCGGCGAGCTTCCGGGTAGCACCGATAAGCGCCGCTTTGCTAGAATTATATTCCAATTGTCCCGGGTCGCCGTCGATTGCCGCAATCGACGAAACATTGATAATGGCGCCCCTGCCCTGCCGAGTCATCAATCGAACGACATACTGGGTAAGCGCCATCTGCGCGAAGAAATTAACCTCGAACACCGACTTCATCTTCTCCGCAGAGGTCATGACAAAAGAGGCGCTCTCGGCCACTATTCCGGCGTTGTTGACGAGGATATCGACGGGCCGTTTGGCTGCGGCGATGTCGCTAACCTTCGCCTTCATGGCGCTGTGGTCGGTCAGGTCGAAACAAAACGGCCGTATATCAACATAATGTTCTTTCGACAACCGAACCAGTTCGGCAGAAAACTCCGGCGTCTCGGTCCTTGCGTGGGCGTATATATTGGCTCCGTTTGCGGCGAAAATCTCCAGCACCGCTTTGCCAATGCCCCTGTTTGTGCCGGTTATGATCGCGGTCTTACCCGAGAGCAGCATATCACGCGCCTATAATTCAATCTCGTATTTTTTCAGGATTTCAATGCCCTTTGCATACGAAGCAAAATCGATGATGTCGTCGGTATCCAACATTATGCCGAAGCAATCCTCCAGCAAAGCCATGAGCCCCATATGCCCGACCGAATCCCACAACTGGATCGACTGGTATTCCAGGGATTCGGCTTCAGCCTCGTCAGAAAGCTCGAACGCATCCATAAAGCATTTTTTATATTTTTCCGATGCAGTAATCGCCCCCACCTCCTCAACTCGGATCATTTCGCTTCCGATTCATCATAACCGCACGGTTTTGTATCGTCAACGCCGAAGTCGGCTGATATTGACAGCGCGGTAATTGTTTGTTATAACCCAACTGCTTTGACTTATAGTGGATTAAGGAAAACGCAATTAAATTATGGACCTTTTTGATGGTACCTGTTCGAATTTTTTTAGAGATATTCAGGGGAAAAAATGTGTTCTTTTCGGGGCGCATCCGTATCTGGTTGACGATATTTTCGCTTGCCTGAAAAATGCAGTTCATTTTTCGTATATTGTTGACAATGATTCCTCGAAATGGGGGCGGATTATACAAGGTCGCAACGTTTATTCTCCGGATAAATTGCGTCAGGAGGAAGCGAATACGGTTGTTGTTTTATTCGGAATTACCACGAGGATGTTTGATGCGGAAAGACAATTGCTCTCGATGGGAATCAAGGACTATTATTTTTTCGTATTTTTTGCGGAAGAATTCGAGAAAAAAGGTGCTATCGTATGATTTTCATGTTGACGAATAACTGTAATTTACGTTGCCCGATGTGCGGCCATTCTTCTCATAACAATGGTGAAGCCATGCCTTTCGATAAATATATTTCGTTATTGGACGAGATAAAAAAAACGCCGGATATGTGGGAAAAGCATAAGTGGGTCCGATTGGATGGAAACAGAGAACCTTTATTATACGGTAAATTAATACAAGCGATTCAAGAAGCCAAGAAAAGAAGTTTCTATGTTAACTTGATAACAAATGGGATTCTGCTTTCTAAACAAACTTCCGATTTGTTGATCGGGCGTAAGGTCGATGCAATCAATATCAGTATCACCGGCATAAGCAGCAACGTATACAGATATTTTCAGGGAGCCGGCGGCGGAATTGAAAAAACAGGCGAACAGTTAAATCGTGTCATCAATAATGTGGCATATTTATCTGAACAACGAACTTTTCGCGCGCCGAAAATGCATATCCGGATTTCGTTTATAGTTACCAGCCAATCGGTAAAAGAAGTGAGAAAAGCTTTTGAGTTTTGGAAAAAAATAGGCGTAAACGAGTTTCAGATTACACAAGACTCAAATACTGCGTTTAACCCTGAAACGGAAGTACGAAGAAGGATTTATCGTTCGTCCAAAACATGTTTGAGTTCATTGGTAATCGCATCGAATGGGGATGTCTTTCCGTGTTGTATGCCGGCCGGTGAAGGTGTCGTTTTAGGAAATTGTTTCGAAAAAAATTTGAACGGAGTGTTTCAGTCGGACAGGTTTCGCTCTTTTTTCGAATCCCTGTCCACTTTGGATTTTTACAAAATCCCGCAAAGCTGCAGAAACTGTTTTCAGATAGTTTATGAGGCGCAGTCTTCATCCTGAAAATCATAACCGCACAGGATACAATTCAGAAGCGTTTCCTTAATCATTTACAAATGGGAGCTCGACGCGATATAATTAACGGACAAAAAGATGAAGGGAGAATCAATTGCAATGAAAAAAGTATTTGTGCTCGTATTGTGTCTCATCATGGCAATCGCCGCTGCGGCTTTTGGCGCTTCGGGCGTTACCAGCGAAAACATCAAGGTTGGATTCGTCCATATCACAGACCCCTCCGATATGGGCTACACCTACAACCATGATCTCGGTACGCAGAAGATGCAGGCCGCCCTCGGCCTTCGCGACGATCAGATCATCAACAAGTTCAACACACCCGAGGGTTCTGAGGCTGAGACGGCGCTGCGCGAGCTGGTCGAAGCAGGGTGCAACATCATCTTCGCCACCAGCTTTGGCTTCGAGGACTATCTCCTGACCGTCGCCGCCGATCACCCGGAAGTCGTATTCAGCCACGCCACCGGTTATCAGGCCGCCGGAAGCGGACTCCCCAACGTCCACAACTACTTCGTGTCCATCTACGAAGCCCGTTATCTCTCCGGCATCGCCGCCGGACTGAAAACGGAGACGAACAAACTCGGCTACGTCGCCGCGTTCGCCTTCGCCGAAGTCATTTCCGGCTACACGGCGTTCTACCTGGGCGCGAAGAGCGTCAATCCCGACGTGACTATGGAAGTGATGTACACCAATAGTTGGCACGATCCCTCAAGGGAAGCGCAGGTCGCCCAGGCGCTCATCGACCGGGGCGCCGACGTGATCGGGCAGCATTCCGATTCCACCGCGCCGGCCACCACGGCGGAGAGCAACGGCGTGTGGCAGGTGGGTTATAACGCCGACATGATCCCCGCCGCGCCGCAGGCTTCCCTCGTCTCCGCCCGCGCGGATTGGGGCATATACCTCACCTTTGCGATCGAAAGTTTCCTCGCCGGGGAGACGATCCCGGTCGACTGGTGTAAGGGCTTTGCGGACGGAGCCGTCTACCTCTCTCCACTCAATGAGGCTATCGTAGCCCCGGGCACGAAAGAAGCTATCGATGCCGCCGAAGCGAAGCTGCTCACCGGCGATTTCCACGTGTTCGAGGGACCTCTCACCGGCGAGGGTGTGGATTACGGTGGTAATCCCGTATTTCTTGACCTGAAGGAAGGCGAGTACTTCCCCGAGAGCGAGGCGCAGAGCGCGCCGTCGTTTAACTTTATAATACCCGGCGTCGCCGTAATCGGCTAAACCGGCGAAGCGAACCCCGAAGCGGGGCTGCGGTTCCGCAGCCCCGCTCTTAGTTGTTTGACGACCTGAGAGGATTGATGAGATGGAGCCCGCCGTCAGACTTGTAAATGTGACGAAAACCTTCGGCGAGGTCACGGCAAACCACAAAATATCCCTCGACATCGAGCGGGGGGAGATACTGGCCGTCCTCGGCGAGAACGGCTCCGGAAAGACCACGCTCATGAATATGATCGCCGGCATCTATTTTCCGGATTCGGGACATATTTTCATGGACGGGAAGGAGGTCACGATCCGCTCCCCCCGGGACGCTTTCGATCTGGGCGTCGGCATGATCCATCAGCACTATAAGCTGGTGGAGGTGCTGACCGCCGCCGAGAATATCATCCTGGGTATGCCGGAGAAGGGCAAGCTTGATCGGAGCGCCGTTGCCGCCAAAATTAAAGGGATAAGCGCGAAGTACGGATTCGAGATAAACCCCGAAAAAAAGATCTATGACATGTCCATCTCCGAAAAACAGACGGTGGAAATCGTAAAGACGCTCTATCGCGGCGCGTCCATTTTAATTTTGGACGAGCCGACAGCAGTTCTCACCCCCCAAGAGAGCGAGAGATTATTCGACATACTGCGCAACATGCGGGACGACGGGAAGGCGGTCGTCATCATCACGCATAAACTCCACGAGGTTATGGCGATTTCCGATTATGTGGCCGTTCTGCGGAAGGGAGAATACATCGGAACGCTGGATACCGCGAAGACGAATCCCCAGGAGCTGACCGAAATGATGGTGGGCCGAACCATAACCCTGAACATCGAAAGACCCGCTCCGCAAGGCCGGGAAGAGCGCCTCATTCTGCGGGACGTGACCTGCCTGAGCGGGGATGGAATCCGCGCGTTGAATCAAGTATCCTTTTCCGTCAACGGCGGCGAAATTCTGGGTGTCGCCGGGGTTGCCGGGAGCGGGCAGCGTGAACTGTGCGAGGCCATCGCCGGCCTCTACCCGGTCGAATCGGGCGCGATCGACTATTATCCGCCGGGCGGCGGTACGGTGAACCTCGCGGGCAAAACGCCGATGGAGATCCGGCGGCTCGGCGTCATGCTGGCGTTCGTTCCGGAAGACCGTTTGGGCATGGGTTTGGTTGCCGGTATGCATATGGTGGACAATATGATGCTCAAGAAATACCGCATAGGCCGGGGCATCTTTGCCGACCGGCGATCGCCGCGACAACTGGCCGAGGACATTATCGAGCGGCTCGACGTGTCGACGCCGGGTGTTTTTACGCCCGTGCGCCGCCTCTCCGGCGGAAATGTGCAAAAGGTACTGCTTGGGCGCGAGATATCCTCCGAGCCAACCGTTCTGATCGCGGCCTACCCCGTGCGCGGGCTTGACATAAATTCATCCTATACCGTCTTCCGCTTGCTGAACGAACAAAAAACGAAAGGCACGGCCGTCATCTATGTGGGCGAGGATCTGGATGTGCTTCTGGAACTCTGCGACCGAATCGTTGTATTCTGCGGCGGACATGTCACCGGCGTAGTAGACGCGCGCGCCGTGACTAAAGAGGAAGTGGGCTTGCTGATGACCTGTCGTCCGGAGGCGGAGGCGTCATGAAGATCGCTTTCGATGTGACGACCATGCATAAAGAGCCGTTGGTACGTCTTGCCAAGCGCACCGATGTCCCGCAGGGAGAAGCGTGGCTGATTCGCGCCGCAGCGATTCTGTTAGCTCTCTGCTGCGGCGGTATGATCGTTTTGGCCTTGGGGCATAATCCGTTCGCGGTCTATGCCGACATGGTTCGAGGCGCGCTGGCGACGGCCACTTCGCGGCGCGAAACGATCAAGCTTACCGTGCCGCTTCTGGGTGCTGCGATTGCCATCGCTCCCGCTTTCCGTATGCGTTTTTGGAATATCGGGGCGGAGGGGCAGATTTTAATCGGCGCTGTTGCCGCGACTTATTTCGCCCTTTACCGGAATACGATGCCCCGGCCGGCGCTGCTTGCAGCCATGATGCTCGCCGGCATTATCGCAGGCGGCCTGTGGGGTTTGATCCCCGGATTTTGTAAGGCGAAGTGGGGCACGAACGAAACGCTATTTACCCTGATGCTGAACTATATCGCCCTGGGGATAGAGAAATATTTTCAGTATGGGCCTTGGAGAAATCCGCGGAGTACCGGCTTTCCCAAAATAGCCATGTTTGACGCCGCCGCTCGGCTTCCAAGAGTTTGGGGCGTGCATGTCGGATGGATCATCATCCTGGTACTCGCGGTGGGTATGTTCATCTACCTGAGATATACCAAACAGGGATTCGAGATCGCCGTCGTGGGGGAGAGTGAGCGCACCGCGCGTTACGCGGGAATGAACGTGGGGAAGATCATCATGCGCACCGTCTTTATCTCCGGCGCCATCTCGGGCTTGGTCGGCTTCCTCCTGGTTTCCGGCGCGGACTACACGCTGAACGAAACGACGGCTGGCGGCGTCGGCTTCACGGCCATCACCGTCGCGTGGCTGGCAAAGCTCAATCCCCTCGCCATGGTTTTTATCGCTTTTTTCCTCGCCATCCTGAGCAAGGGATCAAATACGATCCAGACCAATTTTAAAATACCCGCGTCCGCGGCGGAGGTGCTTTCGGGCATAATATTATTCTTCATGCTCGGCTGCGAGTTCTTTATCAACTACAGGCTGATTTTCCGCAGGCGAAAGGGGGCGGACGCAGATGGGTAACGTGATGAATTTTTTCGTCGCGGCTGTTCTTGCCGGAACGCCGCTGCTCTTTGGGACGCTGGGCGAAATCCTGACGGAAAAATCGGGCAATCTGAACCTGGGCGTCGAGGGCATGATGTTTATGGGCGGCGTGGGTGGCCTTGCCGGCGCGTTTTACTATGAGCAGGCGGCGGCGAATCCGTCAGGGTTTATCGCCGCGGCCGTCGCCGTGATCTGCGCTTTCCTCTGTGCCGCGTTCGGGGCTTTTCTCTACAGCGTGCTGACTGTGACGCTGCGTGCCAACCAGAATGTCACCGGGCTGGCGCTGACTATTTTCGGCACGGGTTTCGGCAACTTCTTCGGCGAAGCAATGGCGATCTCAGCCGGCGGCTACGTCAGCGTCGGCGCAATGACCAAGAATGCCTTCAACAGAGGGGTACCCGTCCTCTCGGACATCCCCGCGGCCGGCAGACTGCTGTTCTCCTACAATTTTATGGTTTATCTGGCCATCCTCGTCGCCGTGCTTTTGGCGTGGTTCCTGAACCGCACCAGAACAGGGCTCAATCTGCGAGCCGTGGGTGAAAGTCCGGCGACGGCCGACGCGGACGGCGTGAACGTTATCCTTTATAAGTACCTGGCTACCGTGATCGGCGGCGGAATATGCGGGCTCGGCGGTTTGTATGTCGTCATGAATTCGTCAAACGGCGTCGGCGGCGTATGGGTACATAACTGTATCAGCGGCCGGGGCTGGATCGCCGTCGCGCTGGTTATTTTCGCCACTTGGAATCCCTCCCGCGCCCTTTGGGGCAGCCTCGGCTTCGGCGCGCTGTCGGTCATGCGGCTTTATATTCCCCTGGGAATACCGGCGCAGATCTATGACACATTCCCCTATATCGCCACCATTGCCGTCCTCGTCGCCGCGAGTATGCGGCACAGGCGTGAGAACCATCCGCCCGCGAGCCTGGGGAGCGCGTATTTCAGAGAAGAGCGGTAAAAATCAATTACGCTCAAAGGGTGTGTCGAATTCGACCGCGCAGATGCTCGATAGGCGATTGTGCGTGAGCACAAAAAAAGAGCCCGCGCTTTCGCGCGGACTCTTTTTTTCCATTCTCTTACCCTTGTCCGACTGGGACATTGAATCTCCTGATACCGAGCGCCCTTCCGGACTCGTCATCGATGTCTACTATCACTCCCTGGGTGCGGGCATTGCCGCTCTCTATCTCGAACTTGCACGGTGTGCCGAATAAAAATTTGGCGATCACCGATTCGTAGCTGTTGCCGATGACTCCGCCGTGCCCTCCGGTCATGCCGGCGTCTGTGATGTACGCGGCGCCGCGCGGCATTATCGACTCGTCAGCCGTTTGAATGTGCGTGTGCGTCCCGGCTATAGCCGAGATTCGCCCGTCGAGATACAATGCCAGCGCCGCTTTTTCAGCAGTCGCCTCGGCGTGAAAATCGACGAAAATCGATTTGGCGTTCATCGCTTTTAAAATCTCGTCAGCTTTTCGGAACGGACAATCGATCGGATTCATAAAAGCCCTGCCCTGAAGGTTTATCACTCCCAACCGGGCGCCTTCCCGCTCGAAGACGCCGTACCCGGTTCCCGGCGCGCCCGAAGGATAATTCGCTGGACGGAGCACTCTGCGTTCCCCGTCGAGTACCTGCACGAACTCCTTTTTGTCAAAAATGTGATTACCGGAGGTCATTACATCGACGCCCAACGCAAACAATTCGTCCATTATTTTTTCGGTTATGCCGAAACCCGAGGCGGCGTTTTCGCAGTTTACGATTACGAAGTCGAAGGGTCCGAATTCACGGCGAAGAGCGGGTAAACTTTCCCTGAGGGCGTTTCTGCCTGTTCTTCCGCAGATATCCCCCGCGAACATTATTCTCATCGGCGATTACCTTGCGTATTCCACGGCTCTCGTCTCCCGTATGAGCGTGACCTTTATCTGTCCGGGGTATTTCATATCCGATTCGATTTTACGGGCAATGTCATACGCAAGCTTTTGCATCGATCCCTCGTCGGTCGTATCGGGCGACACCGCAACCCGGATTTCCCTTCCCGCCTGTATGGCGTAGGCTTTGTTCACGCCGCCGAAGGAGTTTGCTATCTCCTCCAGTTTTTCGAGGCGCTTCACATACGCGTCGAGGCTTTCTCTGCGGGCTCCCGGGCGCGACGCGCTCGCCGCGTCCGCAGCGGCCACCAGGATCGCGTAGAGGGATTGCGGTTCCTCGTCCTCGTGATGCGCCGCTATGGCATTAATTATATCCGGCGTTTCGTTGTAGCGTTTCGCGAGATCCGCCCCTATAACGGCGTGCGGTCCCTCCACTTTATGGTCAACTGCTTTGCCTATATCGTGAAGCAGTCCGGCTCTTTTGGCAAGGTTTTCGTCCAAGCCGAGCTCGGCCGCGAAAAGTCCGCAGAGGTGAGCGACTTCCAGACTGTGATGAAGCGCGTTCTGTCCGTAACTTGCCCTGAAGCGCAGGGAACCCGTTATTCTGGCGAGCTCCGGGTGTATGTGCTTGACGCCCGCTTCGAGCAGAGCTTCCTCTCCCGCTTCCATTACCTGCACATCCACATCCTTTGTCGCTTTTTCTATTATCTCCTCGATGCGCGCCGGGTGTATTCTGCCGTCCTGTATCAGCCGCTCCAGCGAAAGGCGCGCCACCTCGCGGCGGATAGGATCGAAGCAGCTCAACGTGACGGCCTCGGGGGTGTCGTCCACGATCAGGTCCACTCCCGTCAGTGTTTCAAACGTCCTTATGTTCCTTCCCTCTCTCCCTATGATGCGGCCTTTCATCTCGTCGGAGGGGATTTGTACGACGCTGACGGCTATCTCGGATGTGAAGTCAACGCTGCACCGTTGTACTGCGACGGCTATTATCTCCTGCGCTTTCCTGTCGGCGTCGCGTTTAGCGCGTTCCTCCATTTCCTTCAGCCTTAAGCCTATGATGTGATTGGCTTCCGTTTCGACCTCCGATAACAGAAGTTGTTTAGCCTCATCCCTCGACAACTGGGAAATTTCCTCAAGCTTTTTGACGAGTTCGTTCTCTTTTTTTGCGATGGAGTCGGTTCGTTGTTTTACTTCCTCCAGCTTCTGCCTGAACTCCTCTTCACGCTTCGCCGCGTTCTCAACTTTCCTGTCGAGCGTCTCCTCTTTTTGTTCGAGTTTGCGCTCCGTGCGTTGCAGTTCGCTTCGCCTTTCCTTCGTCTCCTTATCGACTTCCTGTCGCAGGCGGTGTATTTCGTCGCGCGTCTCGGCCATCAGATCTTTCCTGGCGTGCTCGGCTTTGTCGGCCGCTTCCTTCAGGATTTTTTCGGCCTTCGATACCGCAGCTTCCTCTCTTTTCCCCAACAGCGTCCTGTAAGTCAGAATGCCGACCGTAACGCCGACTACAACACCCGCGATTGCTGAAATGATTCCAGTAATCATAGCAATATCCATCTTCTCTATCACCTCGTCTGTATAAGTTTGTCAAGGTACGTCATTTCGCAAATCCATAGTGAAAATAATTACTATTTCATGTCCTTGCGCATTTATTTTACAGGTAAATGTATTTTTGCTCAAGTGCGCCGATGTGATTGCCTCGTATATGGACAGGCGGCGGAAAAGATGTAAAATAGAGCGGGTGTTGCCGACTTAAGTAATCTAGGAGGTTAAGGAAGGGTATGTCGAAGAAGAAAATTTATTTGTTGATGGGTGTGTTGGTTCTGATGGCGGTTGTTTGCGCGTGTTCGGCCGCTTTCGCCGCAGAGGAGAGGGTCGGAGGCCTCGACCCGCAGGCGGTGTTGTTTCAGCATCCCAAGTACGAACAGGTAAACGCGCAGTTGACGAATATGCGCCGCCAGCGCGAGATCGAAATCCAGACGGCCATCAGCAGGGAGACGGACGAAAACAGAAGGAACGAAGTTGGGTCCGAGATGGCCAGAAGGGCTCGCTTGGAGCTTGCCGAAGAGGAACAGAGGCTCATGCAGCCTATATTCAGAGAGATAGATATAGCAATCCGCACCGTAGCGACGGCAATGGGATTAACAGTCGTGATAGATTCGACCGCAGTGTTCTACGGGGGAGTAGATATTACCAACGACGTTGTGCAGGAGGTCAGGAGACTAAACGCGGGCGGATAAAGATCGGCGCCTTGGCTTTCGTCAATGAGGAGGTCAATATGGAGGTTTCGGAAAAGAAAAAATTCGTGTTGACGGGCGTGTTGGTAGCGGCGGTGTTGATATGCGCGTGCCCGGTCGTGTTTGCGGCGGAGGTAAGGGTCGGCCTTATCGATACGCAGGAGTTGTTGAAACAACATCCCAAGTACCCGCAGACATTGACGCAGATAGTTGAAATGGCGGAGAGGAAACAGAGCGAAGCCGGCGCCGACGAGGAGTCGTTCAACAGAATGCGCGAAGAAGTAGCGGAGGAGGAATGGAGGCTCATGCAGCCTCTTTTCGATGAAATCGACGCGGCTATCCGGGCTGTGGTCGTTTCGATGGAATTGACACATGTACTGGATAAAGACCGGCTGTACTTCGGCAGCGGGATGGATATTACGGAAGCCGTGGTTGGGGAACTAATCAGAATGAACGACGGTTGAGCCTTGGAGGCGATATTGTGTCAGAACTGAAGATCGGTTATGAGGTTGTGGAAATACCGGAGGAGTGTAACGTAATAATCGGGCAGAGCCACTTTATCAAGACGGTGGAGGATATATTTGAGGCGTTGGTGACATCTTCCCCATCGCTTAAGTTCGGCGTCGCGTTTTGTGAGGCGTCCATAGAGAAATTGGTTCGCAGAGACGGCAACGATAAGGCGCTGGTGGACTGCGCGGTGAGGAATGCTCTGAAGATAGGCGCGGGGCATATCTTTGTCGTCGTATTGAAGAACGGTTACCCGATAAACGTCCTTGACCGCATTAAGAATGTTCAGGAGGTCTGCGGCATATTCGCCGCAACCGCCAATCCGCTTCAGGTGATAATTGCCGAGAGCGCCCAGGGACGCGGGGTTATAGGAGTAATAGACGGAGGTTCTCCCGTCGGCGTGGAGGATGAAACCGGCGAGCAGTGGAGGAAGAATCTGCTGCGTAATGTGATAGGTTATAAAAGATAAGGTTTGATCTTGACGAAAAGAAATAAAGGGGCGTCCCCTCGCCAACCCGGACGAGGGAAGAATAAAAAAATTTTACGCGTGATACCGCTTGGCGGAATCGGCGAGATCGGCAAGAACATGACGGCGGTCGAATATGGCGGCGACATAGTTGTCGTTGACTGCGGTTTGAAGTTTCCGGAGGAAGAAATGCTGGGGATCGATTTCGTAATCCCCGACATTCAGTATCTCATCGAAAACAGGGACAAGATAAGGGGATTGTTCCTGACGCACGGCCACGAGGATCACATTGGCGCAATACCGTTTGTCCTGCCGCGTTTGGACGTTCCGATCTACGGCACGCCGCTCACCATAGCGCTGGTCGAACACAAGATACTCGACGCAAGGATATTTTACAAACCACGCTGTAACACGGTACACGCAGGCGATACCGTGAGCGCCGGCTGCTTTGAGGTGTCTTTCATCGGAGTGGGCCATTCGATTCCGGACAGCCTCGCCCTGGTCATAAGAACACCGATGGGTGTCATACTTCACAGCGGTGACTTTAAACTTGATATGACGCCTGTGGGCGGCGCGGAGAGGACCGATCTCGCGTCGTTGGCCGAGGTTGGCAGGGAGGGAGTCACTCTCCTGCTCTCGGACTCCACAAACAGCGAGAGGCAGGGTTCCGCAGTTTCGGAGTCGATAGTGGGCCGCACTTTCGAGGATATTTTCCGCCGTCACAAAGACCGAAGGATAGTCATAGCCGCCTTCGCGAGCAACCTCTACAGGGCGTCGCAGGTATTTTCAATCGCCGCCCGATTTAACAGGAAAGCGCTTCTTGTGGGGCGCAGCATGATTTCATACGTGGAACTGGCGACGCGCCTGGGGTATCTGGATGTGCCGGACGACCTCATAGTTACGTCACAAGAGGCGGAGCGTTTACCGCCTAACCGTTCGATCGTCCTTACGACGGGCAGTCAGGGGGAGCCTTTCTCGGGCCTTGTGCTTATGAGTAAGGGAGAGCACAGGCAGATACGCCTCGGAGAACGCGACGTAGTCGTTATATCGGCCACTCCTATTCCGGGCAACGAAAAACTCGTGAACAAGACGATCAACAGATTGTTCGAGTGCGGATGCGAAGTCATCTACGAACGCGACGTAGCCATACACGCTTCGGGGCACGCGTTCAGGGATGAGCAGAAACTTCTGCTCTGCCTGACGAAGCCGAAATACTTCATGCCGGTGCACGGCGAATACCGTCATCTTGTGCGCCACTCGCAGCTCGCATCGGAAATGGGCGTTCCGCAGAGAAACATATTCGTAACGCATAACGGCGATGTTCTGGAAATCGACCATTCGGGGAAAGCGCGCCTCGGTTCGCGCGTCGAAGCCGGAGCGGTGCTGGTCGACGGAGTGATGCTCGGGGAGTTCGAGGGCAGCATACTGCGCGAGCGCAAGGAACTTTCCGAGAATGGCATACTTGTAATCTCGATAGTTATTGACAGCGGATATAATCTCATCTCGGAAATAAAAGTAGACAGCAGGGGCAGCATATACGGTTTCGAAGGCGAAGACGCGCGTCCCGAGATTGCGGCCGCAGTAGAGCGCGCCCTGGAAAACGCGCGGTCCGGCTCATTCAATGTTCCTGCCCTTCAAACTGAGATACGAAAGCGCCTCAGGGAGGTTATCGGTAAAAATTACCGCGCTTATCCGGGTATAATGCCGATAATAAATACGGTGCGCCCGGACCGTAAAAACAGACGGGAGAGTTAGATTTGGAAGAGCTAATCAATCTTTTCCGGGACTTCGACGGATTAAAGCTTTTGGGCGGCGTCGCCCTATTGATATACGGCATCAAGACGATGGGTGACTCGCTTCAGACGCTTGCCGGGGACAATATGCGGCGTTGGCTGGCCTCGCTGACCGGGACTCCGTTAAGGGGCGTGTGTGCGGGTGCGTTGGTGACGGTGATTATCCAGAGCAGCAGCGCGACGACCGTCATGCTGGTCAGCTTCGTCCATGTCGGCTTGATGAACCTGAGTCAGGCATTCAGCGTGATAATGGGAGCCAACATCGGAACGACGATAACCGCGCAGTTTATGGCGTTCAACATCCAAAAATACTCCATCATAGCGGCTGTGGTTGGAGTGTATCTTTTCACCTTCGGAAAAAATACGAGGCAGAAGCAAACGGGCGCGGGGTTGATCGGTTTTGCCCTGCTCTTTGTGGGAATGGACATGATGAAGGAAGCTATGGTTTTCCTCAGGGGGCACAGGGAATTTTTTACGAAATACTCAAGCCCTTTGGCGGGCCTGATAGCGGGAGCGGTGGTCACGATGTGCGTTCAGGCGAGCGCCGCGACGGTTGGGCTCACGATGGTCATGGCGAGCGAGGGCCTCATTACGATTGACTTTGCGATAGCGATAATTCTCGGCGATAATATAGGAACGACAATAACGGCGGTGCTTGCTTCCATCGGAGGCAACAGGGCAGGCAAACAGGCGGCGGCCGCTCACGTCATGTTCAATGTGATCGGCGCTATGATAATGATGATATTCCTGCCGTACTACGCCCGCCTCATCACGCTCACATCCTCCGACATAGCCCGCCAGGTGGCCAACTCCCACAGCTTGTTCAATATTATGAATACGGTTATATTCCTGCCCTTCATCAATCCTTATACCAGGCTTATTCAATGGCTCGTGCCGTATGCGAAGGATGAGACCGAGGCAAGCGAACAGGAAACGAAATACCTCGACTGGCATCTGTTGGATGTATCCCCCGCAGCCGGAGTGGACGCGGTACGCAAGGAGATGGTTCATCTGGGCGGTATAGCCTTGGGAATGATGAAGACTTGCCGCACAATCGTTTTAGAGCGCGATTGGGAGATAATCCCCGAAGTGGTTGCAACCGAAGGGATAATAAATAAAATGACCGACAACATAGTAAAATATGCAACAAGGGTAGGTCAGCGCGTTCACGACCCGGATCTATCGAAGTTGCTGAACTCCTGCGTCAACGGGGTAGGGGATATTGAGCGCATTGGCGACCACGGCGAGAATATCGCCGAAATGGGGTCTATTATGGACGAACGCAAGCTCGAATTTTCAGACAAGGCGGCCGCCGAGTGCAAGGAAATGTTCGACACAGTGATTGAAGCTGTCGAAAAGAGCATTCGCGCACTGGAAGCAGAAAATCCGGAGCTGGCGGAAGAAGCAAGGACGCTCGAAAAAAAGACCGACGAGATGGAGCGCGAGCTTAGAGCGCGTCATATCGAACGCTTGAACAGCGGGAAGTGCCGCCCCGAAGTCGGAGTTGTTTTTATAGACCTTTTGAGCAATCTTGAGCGAGTGGCGGACCACGCAAATAATATAGCTCTGATAGTGAGGGATATTCAAATGGTTCACAATAAGCAGGCGGTGATATAGATGAACCCTGAAAATGTAATATTGGGACTGGTGCAGGGGATTACCGAGTTTCTCCCGGTAAGCAGTTCGGGTCATCTGGGGCTTGCGAAGGTTGTCGCCGGGTATAAGGACGCGTCGCTTGCGTATGACATTGTCCTTCACGCGTCAACCCTGCTTGCGGTCGTCATTTATTTCTTTAGGGACATAATAACGCTGCTTTTTGAGTGGTTTTACGGCTTCTTTAATGTGAACGCGCGCCGGTGGCCGGGGTGGCGGTTTGGGTGGGCCGTATTACTTGGAACGGCCGTCACCGCCCCGTTTGGTATTTTTCTGAAGCCTTTTGTTCTGAATATGTCTCTCAATACGTTATGGCTGGGGATCAATTTCCTCGTGACCGGCGCGCTGATCTTTTCGTCATGCTTCATTCTGCCCGGAGATGAGCCCATAAGGATCAAGAATGGGATATTCGCCGGCATTATGCAGGGATTAGCCATTTTTCCGGGCATTTCGCGCTCGGGTTCCACGATATGGGCCGGTTTAGTTTCGGGAATGTCGAAGGAGGACGCGTTTCGTTTCTCGTTCCTGTTGTCCATTCCGGCCATAACGGGCGCAACAATACTGGAGGCGAGAGAGTTGGGCTTTTCGGGGTTTTTCAGCGCTCTGCCCGAGGGATGGTTTATCGGAGCCGGAACGGCGTTTGTCTCCGGCCTGCTTTCGCTGATTATATTAAAGAAGCTCATCACCAACGAGAAATGGTGGATTTTTTCGGTCTACTGCATGATCCTCGGGGTTTCGTCCGTGACATATTCGCTGATATGGTTGTGACGAAGTGACGGCGCTGGTCTTGGCGTCAGGCAGCCCGAGGAGGCGCGAACTGCTTTGCGCCGCCGGATTTATTTTCGAAACCGTCGTTCCGGGGACAAAGGAAGTGGAAGCGCCGGGCGAGGGCACGCGGGACATGGTGGCGCGCCTTGCGAGGGATAAGGCGTTAGCCGTATCGAGCGGGTACTTGAACGCCTGGGTTATAGGCGCAGATACCACGGTCGATGTCGACGGGAAGCCGTTTTCAAAACCTCGCGACAGGAGCGACGCGTTCCGGATGCTGAATATACTGAACGGCAGGTCGCATCTGGTTCACACCGGAATCTCAATTGCAAGAGGCGGCGAAGAGAGGACTTCGTTTGTGGAAACGACGAAAGTTATCTTTGGCTCTCTGAGCAGAGAAGATATAGCCTCTTTCGTGGAATCCGGATTATGCGACGACAAGGCCGGGGCCTACGCTATCCAGGGTCGCGGTTCGCTTCTGGTAGAGCGAATAGAGGGATGTTATTACAATGTGATGGGACTTCCCGTCTATAGATTGAAAAAAGTGCTGGGCGATTTGATACCCGATTTGTTTTGACAGGAGTGATCGTATGCCGTGCAAAATCGACAAATTCTTTTGGGGTTTTCTGATAATAGCCGTATTACTTTCCGGCCGCGACCTTTACAGGCGTATGTCGGTGGAGTGGGGAAACATGACCGTCGGCATGGCGGTGGAATACAGAGATATTGTGCTGCTGTCGCGGCAGAGCGGTGAGCGGCCCGAGGATATATTCGGCAGGATGATGGCTCTTGGCGCGGAGGGCATCACTATTTCCGATTTCACAGGCAGGGACCTTGCCCTGGGATTTCTACCGGTATACTACGGTTCTCTGGCTTCGATCCGGCCCGATCTGAGGATGAACCTCACGCTTCCATTGGACAGGGCCGCCTTACTCGTCGACAATTCCGATCCAAAGCTCGAACAAATGGTCGATTATCTGAGAACCAGGAATGACGGTGTAGTTACGCTTGGCACGGCGGAAGGCACGTTGATAGTGCTTCCGCAGGCGACCGATGAGCTTTCGGAGGCCGGTGTGCTGCCCGACTTCACTGCTCTGGAGTTCGCTGAGAGGGTGGGGGCCGTGACGTTGTTTCGCCCCATGGCGTCTCCCGGCGTCAACTCCGAGAGAGCGGCGGAAGGCCTCAAGTGGCTCAAGGAGAATTATCCCTCCATTGCTTGCATTCTCCCCGCCGGACAGACCGTCATAGGTTACCCGGCGATCGCGCCCGTCGTGCAGACTATGAAAGAGCTCGGCCTTACGGTAGCCCAGGCCGAATTCGTCAGGCAGATAGGGATAGGCGAATTTATGGGCGCAATGAATCCGTCGCTGCTTCCGCTTCACAGCATTACCCGGGAAGAGATAATATCCCGCAGGTATTCGAGGCCGCAAATCGTGGAGAGAATGGTAAGGGCGGCGCACGAACGCTCGGTCAGGATACTGTTGCTTCGGCCTTATGAATTGTACAGCGTCGGTAAACTGGAACCCTTCATGGAGGATATGGAGAAAATACGGAATGCGCTCGAAATTCGCCGCTATAGCGCCGGGTGGCCGGAGACCATCTCTTTGTTCGGAGCTTCCCTGTGGTCCGCCCTGGGCCTGGCTTTGGCGTTTTCACTTTGCTTTTGGTCTTACGTCAGAAGATATTTCGCCGTTGATACGGCAGTATCCCGTTTTGAATTGGCCGCTGTGGCGCTATGTGCGCTTGCGATTGGCCTGGGGTCCTGGAAAATATCGCTGGTATCGAGGTTTCTCGGAGGATTAACCGCCGCATTAATCGCGACGGAGGCAACATTATGGGCGTTGGATCGCAGCGAAAAAACGTTGCGCGGGTTGCTGGCGGGGTTTTTGATAATCCTCGCGGGCGGCTTGACCATAGCGGCCTTTTACGGGACAACAAACTCGATGCTTCGGCTTACGCCCTTCTCCGGAGTAAAAATGACGCTTCTTCTCCCCCCCGTCCTGATATTGGCGAGTGACCTGAAGAACAGGATTCATCCCGAGTCGATGAAGGACATAATCCTGCGTCCGTCGCTGTGGGGCGAACTGATACTTATCGGATTTGTCCTCGCGGCCGCCGTTCTGCTTACTATACGCAGCGACAACGCCTCGTTCGTGCCCGGATGGGAGATACAGTTCCGCGATATGCTTGAGCGTTTGATGTGGGTGCGTCCTCGAACCAAAGAATTCCTTGTTGGTTATCCGTGCCTCATAATGTACTTCTTTGTGAGGAAGAACGATTGGCTTGCAAATTATCGCGAGGTGTTCAGGGTCGGGGCGAGTATGGCTTTTGCCAGCGCGATCAACTCCTTTTGCCACTTCCATACCCTTCTGCCGCTCACAGTGGTACGCGTGGCGAACGGATGGATACTGGGCATCGCGGTGGGATTCGCCGCGATTGTTTTCGTGAACTGCATAGGCAGGCCAATAGGAAGGCTGGCAGTTGGATTATTCGATTGACGCCCGTGTTTTCGACGGCAAGATTTGATTGAATGATGAGGCCGCGAAAAGATTTCGACGTATTGCTGGCGGGATATTTCGGTTTTGGTAATCTGGGCGACGAACTCCTTCTCGAAGCCGCGCTCGAAAATTTGGAAAATCTTGGAGTGCCGAGGGGAAAAATCGCGGCGCTGTCGAATGAAGCCGGCGAAACTCGTTCGCGGTTTGGCATAGAAGCTTTCAACCGCTGGAGTGTCCGCGATATATGGGACGCGCTGGGCAGGTCGCGCCTGTTGATGTTGCCGGGGGGAGGATTGTTCCAGGACGCGACGAGCCGAAGGTCCTGCGTGTATTACTGGGGACTCGTCCGTGCCGCTGCCGCAAGGCGGACATTCGTCGCCGCCCTCGGACAATCGGTTGGGCCCTTGTCCGGCAGGTTTGCCCGGATGCTCGCGCGGGACGCGCTGTCGCGTTGTTCGTACTTGGCCGCGCGGGACGCGCACTCGGAGAAAATCCTGAGCGATATGGGAATCCAATGTGAGGTCATGCCCGACCCCGTATTCAGTTTTGAAGCCGGAGATGTTAAAGATGGCGGCGCGGTTCTCGTCAACGCGCGGCCTACTTCGAAGCCTGAGGTTTTTTTGCGTCCGGTGACGCGCGCCGCAAAAGTAATCGGGGATAGCGGAATCGAATTGATTGGGGTCGCTATGTCCGGCGAGGACGCGAAACTAATGAAGCATTTGGAAAGATCGGGAGAACTGCCACTTAGCGAAATCCATTCCCCAAAAGGCTTCGGCGAGTTTGTGAAAATCGCGGATCGCGCACGCGGCGCGGTGGGCATGAGATTACATTTCGCAATATTGTCTACGATGTGCGGATTAAACACGGCGCTCTCCCTCTACGACCCGAAAGTCGCCTCGTTTGCCGAGGAGTGGGGCATAAAACAGTTGAGAAACGAAGAAAGCGACGAAAATTTTGATATAATGCGGTTATGTCAATTGACAAAAACGCATTTTGGGGATAAAAAAATTTTTGAAAGTCGTTTGCGGGTGGCGATGCAATTTCAAAGAGCCCTCGAACGAGCGTCAAGAGAGGATAACGCGCTTCACGCGCGTGTTATTCGCGGGAGGTAAATATGGACATACGTTTTTCAGGGGTCAGCAAGATTTTCTACCCCGATATAACGGCTCTCGAAGATGTATATCTCGAAATCCCCAAGGGGGAATTCGTCTATCTGGTGGGGCCGACCGGTTCGGGAAAGACAACGTTGATGCGTTGTATTACAAGAGAGGTATCGCCGACGAGGGGGCAAATTACCGTCGGGTCGTTTTCCCTTCGTAAGATAAGCAGGGTTGATCTTTCGATATTCAGGCGCGATATAGGCATAATATTCCAGGATTTTTGCCTGTTACCGCATCTGAACGTATTCGAAAACGTGGCTTTCGTGCTGGAAGTACTCGGCGCTCCGCCCAAGGAGGTCAAAGAACGGACGGGTGAGATACTCGATCAGGTAAACCTCTGGCGGCGGCGTTTCCTGTATCCTCCCCAACTTTCCGGCGGCGAACAGCAGCGCATCGCGGTGGCCCGCGCCATAGTCAACTCGCCCTCGGTTCTTCTGGCGGACGAGCCGACGGGTAATCTTGATCTTCACACGGCAGAGGAGATATTGCAGCTCATTATGTCAATAAACGCCCTCGGCACGACGGTCTTAATGGCGACGCACAATCAATATCTGGTCGACGCTTTCAGGCAGCGCGTAATCGGGATAAGGTCGGGCCGTATAATACGGGACGAAAAAAGAGGGAGGTATAGTCTCGATGGGGAGTTTTAAGTATGCCCTGAGGGATGGAACCAGGCTTATATTGAGGCACTGGGGCCTCGCTTTCCTGACGATTTTCACTTCAATGGCGGTATTTTATCTGATCGGCGCTTCCGTGCTGCTGGTTTTGAACACGAGGCATATAGTCAATATGCTCGAAGGGGAGTTGTCCGTGCAGGCTTATCTCGCGGACGGAGTTAGTTACGAGGACGCGGCGCGAGCCGTCGCTTCCGTAAATAACGTCACCAGGGTCGTAATCATAACGCCCGAAATGGCGTTGGAAAGATTGAATCAGCGTATGCCGGATCGCGCGGACTTCCTCACCCTGCTGGGCGAAAATCCGCTTCCGTCAAGCCTCGAAATATCCGTCGACAGGGCTGAAAGTATAGGAGCCGTAGTGCTCGCCCTTGCGGCCATACCCCTGATAAACGACATAGTATACGCCGGCAATCTCGCCGAGAAAGTGGCGAGTTTCTCGCGTTTTGCCGGTCACTTTTCGATAGCCCTGCTCTTTATCTCCATTACCGCCTCGGCTGTGGTGTTATTCAACACCATTCGCATAGCGGTGTATTCCAAGGAGGAGGAGATAGGCATAATGCTCATGGTCGGCGCAACGCCGACCTTTGTGGCGTTACCGTTCGTGCTGCAAGGAGTCATTCTGGGAGGCGCCGGGTCGATTGGAGCGAGCTTTTTCCTGTCACTGAGCTACAACGGGATAATCTCGCGGATCAAAGAGCTGCTGCCGTATCTGCCCTTTCTGGAAAGGAACGGCGTCGTAATGCAGTTGTCTCTCATACTGGTGGGCGCGGGCGCGACCGTCAGTCTGATCGCCAGCCTTTTGGCCGTCGAGACATTTACAAGAAGGGCTATGAAGCCGCTTTAAAACATTTAGTTCCGATTCTAAGCCATTCAGCCGGGAATCGGAATCAGAAATAAATCTTTTCGGCGAAGGGGGGAAACGAAATGGGGTATAGGAAGATTAAGCCGTTTTTGCTGGTTTCGGTTGTGTTCGCGTGCTTGTGTACGGCGGCGTTTGCGGCGACTTCCGAGATGACCGGCGCGGCTCTTGAAACGGAACTTGCGAATCAACAGAGGCGGCTTGACACGATGCAGAGGGACATTCAAAGGGCCGAACAGGGCCTGAGGGAAGCCAGAAGAAAGGAAGAGCAGGCGATAAACGATATTTCCAGATTGGGAAATCAGCTTGCCACGACCGAGCAGGAGATCAATGTCACCGTACTCAGGATAGACCAGATTACCGAGAGGATGACAGAGACCACGGCTAATATTCAGAAGCTCGAAACCAGCATTGAAGACGCGAAAGACCTTCTGAGCAAACGCGTCGTGGCGGTTTATAAATATGGCGGCACGGCTGAATTCAGCCTTCTGATGTCTGCGAACGGCACGCAGGACGCGCTCACCACATCGTACCTGCTCACCAAAATCGCCGAGCAGGACAGATCGTTGATAAACAACTTTACCGCCGAGAAGGAAGCGCTCGACAGGGCGAAGGCGGAACTCGAAAAGCAGCGGAAGGACCTGGACACAAGAAACACGGAGTTGGATAATCGCAGGAGACAGATACAGCGGACTTCTGAGGAACGAAACAGGCTCCTCCAGGAAGCGCGTAAGGACAAGGCAACGTTTGAGGCCGAACAAGCCGAGCTGCAGAGGGCGTCGAATGAACTGAGAAATAAGGTGAACGATCTCCTCGCTCAGAGGAGAAGACAGCAGCAGGCACAGGGCGGGCAGACGCCCCTCTACTTCACGGGGGGTAAGTTCGCGTGGCCACTGAGGGGTCCGATAACCAGCCAATACGGCACGAGAGTGCATCCGGTTTTCGGGACAAGGACGACCCACACCGGGGTAGACATCGACGGCAACAGAGGCGACCCGGTAAGAGCGCCCGCCGATGGGGAGATACTCTACACCGGATGGCTGAGGGGTTATGGTCAAGTGGTCATAGTGGATCACGGCGGAGAACTGACCACCATATTCGCTCACCTCTCCGCCATCGACGTGACGGAGGGAAGAAGGGTAAGAACGGGGGATTTAATAGGGAAGGTCGGTTCCACCGGCATCACGACCGGGCCGCACCTTCATTTCGAGGTGAGGGTGAACGGAAACCATGTTGACCCGATGAGATATTTACAGTAACGAAAATAAAGTCGAAAAAAACGCGAAAGTTGATGATAGAGGATGTTTAAAAAATTCCGTGACGTAATGCTGGGCGTTTTCATAGGGATTTTCATGGTATCCGCGTTGATTGCCGCCGGCGCTTCCGATCCCGGCAGCGAGTGGTCGCGGCTTCTGCCGTTCTCGCAACGCAATCTTATGACCATGAGACAGGTCAGGAACAATCTCGAAGCGTTCTTTGTGGACGAGGATAAATTACCGAATGAACAGAAATACTTCTACGGTTCTCTGAAAGGGATGATTGGCGCCGTCGACGATCCTTATACGAGATTCGTAGACCCCGAACAGCTCGCGGAGGAAGGCATCGAAATGGAGGGCGAATACGGAGGGGTCGGGATGTACATCGGCTCCCGCGACGGCAAGATACTCGTGATAAGCCCGATAGAGGATACTCCCGCATCCAACGCCGGAATTAAGCCACTCGACGAGATCGTGAGAGTCGATGACAAGGTCGTGATCGGCATGAATCAGAGCGATGTCGCAAATCTTCTGAAGGGAACTCCGAGTACCGAAGTCACGGTGTGGATGCGGCGAACTGGGGAGGACGAGCTGCTGTCATTCACGCTGACAAGGGAAATAATCAACATCAAGACCGTCCGCTCGGAGATGATGGATAATATCGCGTATATAAAATTGAACAACTTTCACCAGAAGAGCGCGGCCGAACTGGGCGACGCTATAGATTCGGCTCTTGCATCGAACGCGGAGGGCATTGTCCTTGACATGAGGAATAACCCCGGCGGGCTTTTGAATGTAGCTGTGGACGTCGCGTCGTTGTTTATTGACGGATATCTTGTCGTCAGCCTCAGGGGGCGCGAGGTCAGGTTCGACGATTCATTATACGCGGATCGCGGACGGGCGACCGATCTTCCGCTGGTCGTCCTGATAAACGAGGGCAGCGCCAGCGCGGCGGAAATAGTCGCCGGGGCGGTGCAGGATCATAACAGGGGCGCGCTCGTCGGCACGAAAAGTTTCGGCAAAGGTTCCGTCCAGTCGCTGTTCCCGCTGCCGGAAAGGGCCGGGATGTACATAACGATAGCGAGATACGCCACCCCGTTGGGGAGGATAATAGATAATGAGGGCCTGGTTCCCGACTATGAAGTCGAGGGCGAACCGACGCAGGACGTGTCGGAAGACCTGCAGCTTCAGAGGGCTCTCGAAGTGATGAACGATGTTATCCTCGCGGTATGCAGATAATCGACATAGATTTCTGCGTCCCGGAGGACGTGAAATTCCTTGTCGCTATAGACGCCGCGTGTTTCGACATTCCGTGGGAGGAGCATATCATCGCCCGAGACCTCGATGAACCGGGCACATCGGTATATCTTAAAGCGGTCGTGAACGGAACGATAGCGGGTTATGGGGTTTTGGGACGGACTGAAGACACCTCGCACCTGATGAATATCGCCGTGCTTCCAGGGTACAGGAAGCACGGCGTTGCGTTGCAGTTAATGGCCGGGTTTGACGAAATATCCCTGGAGTGGGGTTGCAGAAGAATGCACTTGGAAGTGCGTTCCTCCAATTTGATAGCCCGAAATTTCTACGCATCCATAGGATTCGTATACTCGTCGAGGGTAAAAGGCTATTACGCGAACGGCGAGGACGCGTTGATTCTCGTCGCCAGAATACCGTTAAAACTATAATCGTTCTTGAAGATAATTGTCTCCCGATTATAATGAACGAGACGGGAGGGGATTGCGTTGTTGAACAAACCTGAGATGCAGAATAAGAAGAAACTCGTCACTGATAAAGCCTGGATGGAGGAAGTGCTGCGCGAAGGGACGATGCTATGCCTCGCACTCGCCGATCCCGGCGGCAATCCCTACGCGTTGCCGATGGGTTACGGCTACGAGGACGGCGTGATATACATCCACGGGGCAACAAAAGGATTAAAAAACGATATGATAGCCGCAAATCCGAGGGCGTCGTTCAACGTGACCCTGGGAGCCGAAGTCGTCCGAGCCGCTGCGGGGGAGAATTTTTCGAGCAGGTACAGAAGCGTCACCGGTTTCGGCAAGATTAGAGAGATAACCGACCTCAAGGAGAAGAACGGCGCCCTCGCAATTCTGATGCGCCAGTACGATGGCCCGCACGAGGATCTCGACGAAGCGCGCGCGAAGGGCGTGTGGGTGGCAAAACTGGTGATCAGCGAGATGACGGGGAAAGTTAGCGTATAATCAATAATAAAACCTTGGGGCTCCGCCCCAAACCCCGCCAAGGGGCGCAACCCCTTGGAACCCCTTAAAGGGGTCCAGGGGACTGAGTCCCCTGGCGGGGTCTGGGGCAGAGCCCCAGGGTTTAATAACAAGGAGGCTTCAGCAATGAACTACAGATTACCTGTTGAAAAGATGAAAGAAGTCAATTTCGGCGGAGGTATCCGCGAGATTCTGGCTCAGGCGGACGAGATGCAGCGAGCCGGACGCAGCGTGCTCCATCTTGAGATAGGGCGTCCCGATTTCGATTCCCCTGAATGCGCGAAGAAAGCGGCGATACGGGCTCTCGAATCCGGCGACGTCCACTACACCGATATGTCGGGAACCCCTGAACTGCGGCAGGAGATCGCGGCTAAATTCAAACGCGACGCGGGTATGGACGTGGACCCCGACCGCGAGGTCGTAATAACGGCGGGCGCGGTGGAGGCGTTGGCGACTACGATGATGTCGATGCTTAATCCCGGAGATGAGGTCATAGTGCCCTCCCCATACTTTCCGGTGTACGACGACCTCATCAAGATGGCCGGCGGAATTCTCCGCGCCGTGCCCTGCAAGATCGATAACGATTTCAGGCCCGATCCGGAGGACGTAGCGCGCGCCATAACCGCGAAGACAAGGATGATAATGCTCAACTCCCCGAACAATCCCACCGGGGCGACAAGCACGCGGTCGGAGTTGGAAGCGATAGCCGAACTGGCGAAGTCTCACGGCCTGTTGGTGGTAGCCGACGAAAGTTATGAGAAATTCGCTTATGACGAGCGCGCGCCGCACATAAGCATCGCGTCGCTGCCGGGAATGAGGGAACACACGATCACTCTGTCGGCTGCGTCGAAGACTTTTTCGATGACCGGCTGGCGCATCGGTTGGATGGTGATGCCGGCGGAGACGAAGCCCTTTATAATGAAAGCCCATCAAGGGTTGGCAACATGCGCCAACTCCTTCGCGCAGGCCGGCGTCGCCGAGGCGCTTCGCTCGGCATGGCCGGAAGTAGAGCGGATGGTAACCGAGTACAAGGCCCGCCGCGACCTGATGGTCGAGATGCTCTCGAAGATGGACGGAATAAGCGCGCCGGCTCCAAAGGGAGCGTTCTACACCTTCCCGGAGATCAAGGGCCTCGGGATTCCCTCGATAGAATTTTGTTCCAGGCTTCTCTCCGAAACCGGCGTGGCGACGGTCCCCGGGCAGCCGTTCGGAGTGGAGGACGGTTATATGAGGCTGACCTACTGCCGGCCAAAGAGCGAGATCAAAGAAGCGCTCACGAGGATGGGGGATTTCGTCGCGAAACTGAGGAATTAAGTTTAAACGATACGAACCGCCCCTCAACTACAGATTATTCTCATGTCGCGCAACATCCTTAGCGCGACATGAGAATTGATAAAAGACATGTTTTAATCTTTTCCCAATTTACTGTTTAGTACAAATTCGACGGCCTCTCCTCGGGAATAAATATCATCCGGCACTTCCACTCCCGATGAAAATTCAAGCCTGTTTTTCGCGGTTTGCGTTAAGGGGAAGTCCGCTCCGAATATGCCTTCCGCCAGTTGCGGCATCCAGCCGTAAAGCGTCGCGGCTTGCACGGCGCGCCAAAATCTTGAATGCGCTGGAACATCGTCGAATTTGTCATACAAGGACAGATGAGCCCCTTCTTTCCATAATTCTGCCTGAACGTCCAACGGGTCAAGTTCCCTCGGCTGCACGCCTCTTATTGCGGAAAGCGCCGCGATTGCTCCGGCGGCTTGTCCTGTGTGCATGACTATGGGGTGAAGCCTGATCGTTCCGTTGACCATCCTTGAGACCGAAATATTTTTCTCCGCCGCGACAAGGCCGTCTATGACTTCGGGTATAAAGACCTCAAACGGCACTTGATAAATCCCCTCGCTCCCGACCCACGTCGCTGGAAATTTACCGACGTCGTCTCCCAGTTCCCGCTCAAGGTATTCATTGGCGAGCCCCGCGTGCATGTCGACCTGATATTCTCCAAGCGCCAGAGATGTGGGGAAATTTTTCAACGCGCGCCCAATTCGTATATCGCGCCTTACGTCATCGACCGTTAATGTATAGAGCCCAAGAAGCCGCTTGCCCTCTCTCACGTAAGGGAATGGGGGGAAATGCCTTAAAATTTCTCCGTACTGCGCCGCCATATCTATTTCGTCATCCCCGTCGTTATGTACCCATGTCTGCCAATCCGACGCGTTCCAGCCGGTGTCGTAACCCTGAGATATATCGACTGTCCAGTCGGACTGATCCAGTTCATTTTGAAAATAATAAATAAATTGCAGGGTTCGGAGCGTCGCAAGCCGGTTTATTTCTCTGCGATGCCTCCTGTCCTCAAGATAACGGACTGTGAGGCCATCCCTGTTTGAATGGGGGTAATCGTTTGCCCAGTTTATCCCGGTGCGCGAGATGTTGACCCATGTATCTGGGTCCGAATTATCCGCGGGCGACGGATTATCTATATCGGGCAATCCCCTGTACGAGTTATGGCTTGGGACGTCAAAGGGGTATCCCCCCTCTCCCCAGCGTGATCCGTCAAGGGTCACAACTCCGCGAAAAATATCGGCATATTTTTCGTAATCGGGCGGCATAACGCCGACTTTCAGCGCCTCGGGCATTTCGCCGTCTCTGTCGGCCGCCCATTTTCTTATTATCGCGACTTGAGTCATATCCTGAATTTGCGCGTCCAAATCAAGGTTTGGAGAAATCCTGTTTCCGGCGCGGTATCTGGCGCCGGTGAGCGGAATAAAATCTCCCAGTTCGGTTGCGTCGATGAAAACGTGCGCTTTCAGTTCAAGAAGAAAAAGGCCGTCTTTTATAAACTTTGCTCCGACGACGCGATTTTCTTCAACTATCGCGGAGAGCGGGCGCGAATATAAGTAAACATCCACGTTGCCGGCTTCATTCAGCATTTCGTAGAATATTTTTTGACCGACGGCGGGTTCAAAATTTAAGGTCCCCGGCGAAAACAGCCCTGTGGAAACGGATTTTCCATGCGCTTCGTAATATCTTCTTCCTCTTTCTATAAATTCTCCGTACAGTCCGAATCTGGTTCTGTAATTATCATCCATACTCGCGACACCGGCCCCCGTGGCTTGGCCGCCTATCCATCCGGATTCTTCGACCACCGCGACTCTCACGCCCATTCGAGCCGCCTGTACGGCAGCCATTACTCCGCCCGCTCCCCCGCCGACCACGACAACATCGTAGATTTCAGCTCCTTGGGCAGCGTTTGCGAACAACATTATGGATAAAACATACAATAAAATTTTCTTCATATCATTTACTCCTTTCGGACCGATGATTTGATTCAAACCAAGTGTTTTATAGGATTAAATACCGCGATAATCAAGTTTTACGCAACCACGTTCGCATCCGATCGTATGTGAAGTGTCAAAGTCTTCGATAACTATAGCGCCTCCGCAGCGAGGGTATTTTACATCCGTTTTCCCATGCTCGAAAAAATCATTGCCTGTGCCGTCTAACAAACGGGCTTCTTCCATTGTAATGTCTTCCGTCGTTACGTTAGTAGCCATGTAAAATCCTTCTTATAAACTTAAGATTGCTGCCAAAGATCAATTACTTCACGAATTCCAGCAAGAGGAATAAAAAGCCGAAGCGGTTGATTTTTGAGTTCAATAAACCCGTGACAGGCGTAAAAATCCTTCGCGCGCATATCTTTTGCATCCACAATTACTGCGTAAGAAGCAACTTCGATGCTTATCTTGGCGGCTTTTTTTAACGCATGCTGAAGCAATGCCCGCCCATACCCGTGCCCTTTATAGCGATGATCTACTGCCAGCCGCCCCAGTAGTGTACAGGGTACATTCCTCTTAGGCGGGAGCTTTTTGCCGATTCTGTCGGGAAACTCACTTACTGTTATACAGGCTTGAGATAAAGTGTAATAACCGACAATTCGCCCTTCAGCAGTAGCCAGGACAATCACCGATGTCAAAAAACGCCTAATGTCTTGGCTTGCTTGCGTTTTTAGGTAAACGTCAAGTTCTCTTGTTCCTGAATCAAAAGAGACTTTATCATGTTTTTTGACAAGTTGCTCGAAAAACAAATTCACGTTCTATGTCCTGTCAATGATATTTAATGAATCGGTGTGCTTTTTTAAGGCAAGCAACTCCTGTGTCGGCTTAAATTCCGCATCCATCGCTTGCAGGAAAATTTTTGAATCCTCCTCGTCTAAAACCAACGGAACAATCTTATTCATCGCCGCAGCTTTCTCTTTAAGGATTTGCTCGGCTTTTTGTAAGGATACAGACAAGATAAACCCTGTGCGCGTCTGGTTGGAATATTTCGCGGCATGATCTATAACTGCCTTAGTATACTCATCCATCCTGATTGTTGTGGTGTTAAGCGCCATGTCGGTATAATCTCCTTTGTAATGTGTATCTGCAAGACATACAGTTCTTATAGTATATCTTCGTGACATACAAAAATCAATGATTTTTCCATATATCCGAGGTCATCTTTTTAAATGGGACGGCACGGCGTGCGCATTGAAGCGTCGCGGCGTTATCGGTATGCTACAATACAAGCAACCGGGGAGCGGTTGTCCGCGTTGTTGAGAGTCGCGGGGGTTGCTTGACGGTTTAAATTTACAATAAGGAGGACTTCATCATGAAAAAAACGATTGCGCTTTTTCTGGCGGCTGTGATGGTCATGTTAATTGCCGCTTGCGGTTTTGCTTCGGTGCGGGTGGGTGACACCATCGAGTTCGGCGGGTATGACTGGCGTGTGCTTGAGATAAGAGACGGCAGGGCGCTGATATTGATCGAGGAAGTTCTGGAACACCGTCCATATCATACGGATATGGCAGAGATAACGTGGGAAAATTGCTCGCTTCGGGAATATCTGAACGGGTGGTACTACGACAACAGGTTTACGACAGACGAAAAAAATAGGATCGCCGACGTGAGAAACTCAAACCCGTCCAATCCGTGGTTCGGTACGAGAGGCGGCGAAGACACCATCGACAGAGTGTTCCTTTTGAGCCTGGAAGAAGTTGTGAGGTACTTCGGCGACAGCGGACAGTTAGCGAACAGGCCGGATGGAGATCGCATAATATATGATGAGTACAATTCGAACCGAGTCGCTGTGGATAAAGATACCAAAGCTTCGTTGTGGTGGCTCCGGTCGCCCGGCCACAGCAGTTACCGTGCCGCCAACGTCGAAGATGACGGCTTTGTCAATGTCTATGGCCGCGGTGCCGGTGGCTTCGTCGGCGTTCGCCCCGCTTTGTGGCTGAATCTGTAATCTTAAATTTTTTAATCCGACCGCGCCGCGGTCAATTCGGCAATCAATCAAGGATAATCTTACATCGCCATGTAAGATTATCCTTGATTTTTAATTTGGCATCGCATAACATAGCCGGACGAGAACGGAAGCGGAGGTGCGATCATGCTCGGGAGGACGATTTCGGACGCCGTATCAAAAATATCTTCCGCGTGGCCGGTGTTGCTTCTGACCGGTCCGAGGCAGGTCGGAAAATCCAGCCTGTTGAATATGATGAAGGAGAAAGAACGCAAATATATATCGCTGGACGATATGTCCGCCCGTGAGTTGGCGCGCGGCGACCCGCGCGCTTTTTTACAGAAGTACGCGCCGCCCGTAATCATTGACGAAGTGCAGTATGCCCCGGATTTGTTTCCCTACATCAAGATATGGGTGGACGAGCGCCGTTACGAGAACAAATCCGGCGGCTGGAAATCCGCCGATCCCGCTGGGGCGTTCTGGCTTACCGGCTCGCAGAAATTTACGCTGATGAAAGGTGTTCGTGAAAGCCTCGCCGGGCGCGCAGCGATAATCGATTTGCTGGGCTTCTCTTATAAAGAG
>Ga0099364_10002056_pt1 | contig 32370 bp, 27 predicted proteins | sample TergutTh196P3_FD_73070 | JGI IMG/M metagenome (GOLD analysis project Ga0099364, IMG submission 73070) | Microcerotermes parvus P3 segment gut microbial communities from Pointe-Noire, Republic of the Congo - Th196 P3 | ecosystem: Host-associated > Arthropoda: Insects > Digestive system > Gut ... | reverse complement strand
TGGGTGAGGGGGGTGTGGCGCTATAAGCTGGGCGTGGCGGGGGTCGGGGGGGTGCGGGCGTGGGGCGGGGGGGGGGGGGGCGGGGGGGGCGGGGGGGCGGGGGGGGGGGGGGGGGGGGTAAACATGCCTTTATTTAAGGCATAAAAAGGTATTCCTTGAGCTATCTCGGTCAAGGTATACATCGAAGACCATTTTTTGAAAGTGCCGCTATTTTGCGAATTTTGACCTTTCCTGTTGATTTTGGCAAAAATGCCTAATCCCACTTCATTTCCCATAATTAATTATTCCCGTTTTTCGTATTCTTTATCAATTAGGAACAATTATTTAAAACAACTCCAAAAAGTCAAGAACTTTTTTTTTATTTAGTCATAAATTTTATTTCAAAAAACCTTTCAAACCTTTTTCTATAAAGAAAATATTCGATAAAAAAATATTTTTTAACTAGTTCTCATTCAAAATAATAAATAGCCTGAATAGGATTTATCTTTGAAGCTTTTATTGCAGGATATAAACCTGACAAAAAACCTATCAAAAAAGCAAAACCTATCCCTAAATATATACTGAGTATAGAAATGGGTATCGTAGTTTTAAGAGCCATACCGAGAGCCTGAGTGAGTAATAAACCCAAAATAATACCGATTATAGCTGCTATAGCAGAAAGAGTTACAGATTCAATGATAAAATAAAAAAATATATCTAAATCCCTAGCTCCTACTGATTTTCTAATGCCAATTTCTATCATTCTTTCATTAATTGAAATTAATAATGTTGAAAAAAGACCAATTCCTCCCACCAAAAGAGATACAGTAGCAATAATAAAAAGAGCTATCCCCCAATTTTTTAACATCTCATCCATTTGTTGAGTAAATTGTAATATTTCAGCAGATACATCCTGAAACGAAAAATCTCTATTCATATTTCTTCTTGCAAGTAAAATCTGAGTTGCTCTATTTCGCATGTCTGCGAATCCTTCTGAATCATGAGAATGCATAGCGATATAGTTGATAGACATATTTTGACTGAGATACATAGCACCTGTTCGCAATGGGATATATACTGCTTGTAAATCCCAGTTTCTTTGCCAAGGATTAAACTGCATTGTTCCAGCCTTATTTAATGGATCTTCGTCAAGAATACCTATAATTTGATATCGATGGCCACCAGTTGTATAATATTTTCCAAGAGGGTCTTCTCCTTTGAAATGGTCTTCAGAAAAAGTTGGTCCTACTATTGCTACTTTCATACCTCTGCTTAATTCAAAAGCATTAAAAAAGCGACCTTCTTTTAAATAAAAAGTATTTGCATGGAAATAATCTTCGTTTGTTGCTCGAACCCTAAACCATTCTCTGCTTATAGGATTACGATTCCAAGATTCTACCATCCCATAGATGTATTTCGTATCTAATTCTTCTCTCAATGCCTCATAATCTCTATAGGTCAAAGGAATTGCTCTTCTGGCTGCTGTTTGCATTCCACCCATTCGCCCAAATCCCCGACCACGCATACCTCTTTGAGCTCCAGAATTTACTACGAGCATATTTGTCCAACCCATACCTTCAATATTTTCTGCTATCACAAGTCGTATACCATTAACAGAAGAAAACATCGCTACAACTGAGGTGATTCCAATCAAAATTCCCAGAAGTGTCAATAATGACCTAAACTTGTGATTCAATATTGTTTGTAAGCTACTGTTGATAGCATCAAATAAAAACATATTTTATTCCTTATTTTAAAAGATGAAGACATTCATATTACCAGCAAACATTAATAATTCAGATTTTTTTACAGGTAAGATGCCTGCGTTCCAAATCCCATCTTTGCGAGGTCATTTCTTGCTATTCTCATGAAGCATTTTCAATATTCTAAAAATATTCTTTATTACATTCTGGACATACTAACACTGGTTCGCCTGTTTTCATCGGTCTTTCTTCGAGAAAATAATGTCCACATTCTTTGCATTTTGTCTCTACTGGTTTGTAATTTGATATATATTTACAATCGGGATATTTTGTGCAAGAATAAAATACACCTGAATTTTTTCCTTTTTTACGGGTGATATTACCTTCTTTACAAAGAGGGCATTTTACTCCAGTGGCAATATTTTGAATATTTTTGCATTTTGGGTAGCCAGAACAGGCTAAAAACTCTCCATAACGACCATTTCTGACTAACATATCCTTGCCACATTTTGAACATTTTTCATCTGTTGTTTTAGGTTCAGTGCTGACAGCGATTATGTTTTCGCCTTCTCTCTTGAAATTCATTGCGTTCTTACATTTTGGATAACCAGAACATGCAATAAATTCAACTCCTTTTCTTGAACGCTTTATTACCATTTCTGACCCACATTTTTCGCATTTTATACCTGTTTCTTGTGGGTTCCTATCTATCAACTGAAAATCTCCATTTTCATCTTTTTTGAAGTTTTTTATGTTTCGGCATTTTGGATAGTTTGAACAACCTAAAAACTGACCTGTCTTAGACATCTTAACTACCATTTTATTTGCACATAAATCACAGAGAATATCAGTTTCTTCTGTCATTTCTTTTTTAGTTTCCTTAATATTGACACCGCCTATCAATTCTTTGATAGAACCATAATATTCTGAAAGCAATGAGACCCATTCTTGTTTTCCATACTCGATATCATCAAGTTTATTTTCCATCTCGGCTGTAAAACTGACATTAAAAAGCTTATCAAAATTTGATACTAAAAATTTATTTACTGCATGCCCTAAATCTGTAGGATAAAACTTTTTTTCTTTTATTTCCACATATTTTCTTTCTACGATTGTGTTAGTTATACTCGCATAAGTTGAAGGGCGTCCTATCCCTTTAGATTCAAGCTCTTTTATGAGTTGTGCTTCTGTAAAGTAGGCTGGAGGTTTCGTAAAATGTTGTTTTCCTATTATCTCTGTTTTTTCCAGTAAATCTTCAATTTTGTAGTCCTTATGTATGTTTTCCCCCATTGACACATTGATGTGAGGATATACATCAAAAAATCCATTTTCTAAAACAACACTTCCTGATGTCTTAAAAATTCCTCGTCCACAGCTGATTTCAAGAGCTACTGTTGAAAGACGCATATTTATCATTTGTGAGGCTGTAAATCTTTTCCAAATAATCTCATAAAGTTTAAACTGATCTCGAGATAATGAACTTTTTAAACTCTCTGGAGTTCGCCATGGATATGTGGGTCTGATTGCTTCGTGAGCATCTTGAGCAGCATTTTTATTCGTAAATATTCTGATAGTTTTTAATACTTTTTCTTTACCATATTCTCTTTCTAAAAATTCTCTCAATGCTTCATTTGCTTCTGTGGCTATTCGAACTGAGTCTGTTCTCATATAGGTGATAAGACCAAGAGTTTCACCTTCTATATCCAAACCTTCATATAATTGCTGAGCAACCGACATTGTTTTTTTTCCTGTAAAATTTATCAGTCTTGAAGCATCTTGTTGCAAGGTGCTTGTGATATAAGGTGGCGGAGGTTGTATTTCCCTTTCAGATTGCTTGTAGGAAGATATTTTTGATTGATTGTTTTGTAAATCTTTTAGTATTTCATCGGTCTGTTCTTTGTTCTTTAAATCAATTTTTTTGCCTTCAAACTGTTGTAATGTTGCCTTAAAGGGTGGTAGTTTATCTTTCCAAAAATCAGCCTCGACAGACCAGTATTCTTCAGGAATAAAAGCCTTTATCTCATTGTCTATTTCACAGATCAATCTCAACGCTACAGACTGAACTCTTCCGGCTGATAGACCACTACTTAATAGTTTCCATAATAATGGGCTTATTTTGTAACCGACTATTCTATCCAATACGCGTCGGGCTTGCTGAGCATCTACTTTATTAATATCTATTTGAGAAGGATTTTTGATCGCCTCATTGATTGCTTTTTTCGTGATTTCATTGAAAACTATCCTATATACTGGTTTATTTTTAATTTCTTTTTCCAATATAAATGCCAGATGCCAAGCTATTGCCTCGCCTTCACGGTCATTATCGGGGGCTAGATACAATGAATCTGATTCATTTGCTGATTTCTTAAGTTCATTGATCAGGGCTTTTTTCCCAACATCAATAACATAAAAAGGTTCAAAATTGTTTTCAAGGTCTACACCTATTTCTTTTTTGGGTAAGTCGCGAACATGCCCCATTGAAGCTTTGACAATAAATTTATTGTCGAGGTATTTGCTAATTGTTTTCGCTTTAGCTGGCGATTCAACTATTATTAAAGGTCGTCCCATTTGATCCCCATGTTTATTTAAATTATTTTTTTATGCTTGAAAAAAGGTTTTATTGTTGTTTCAAGCATATTTTTTCACAAATTTTTAAAACAGCTTTTTTTGTCAACTACTTTTTATATTTCCCAATTGTAGCATTTCCACTTGACATTGATTGTTCTATCGTAGAAGTAGTCCCATAAGTGTCAACTTCTCGCAATTTATGCTCGTAGTGCCAATCTCCGATTGGCATTTATAATGTTATGTAGCAATCGGAGATTGCTGCTACGAACAAAAGATGACACTTGATTATGGCAATCGGAGATTGCCGCTACGAACAAAAGATGACACATAAGGGGTTGCCTCTACATTGAAATGAAAAAAATAATTGACAAAAAACATGTTATTAAAAAATTTGCAACTATTAAAAAAAGAGGGTTATATGGCGAATGATAAAATACAAATTTTGATTGAAGAGTATACCTTGACCAAGGACCTTTATCTGAAAGTGAAAACAGGAAAGGATTTATGTATAGCCTTGAGTAAAAATGGCAGATATGAAGAAGGTTTGAAATATGGCTATGAAATATTGATGCTTGCCGAAGAGATAAAAGAAGATGAATTATTGTTTTATGCAAATATTGGCATGGGTTTGATCTATTTCAATCAAGCGATGTATAATGAAGCAAAATATTATTTTCAAAAGGCTTTAGACAAAGCTTTTACATATGAAAACAAAAATCATATTGCACAAGCATACAACAATTTAGGAACCATTCATCTAAACAGCGGTATCATCCACAGTGCAATTGAGTATTACACAAAAGGAATATCTTTAATTGAGCAAATAGACCAAATTGAGGATATACAATTATTAATAGGGTTATATGTAGGTATAGGGAATGCATATGTATCCATAAAGGAAATTGGTCAAGCTCAAGAATATTTCAAAAAAACCATCAGAATAAAAGAGCCTGCAGCTCTGGCAATTAGCTATTTCAATATAGGTTGTATATACAATGATCAAAACGATTTTGCCTTAGCCTTAGGATATTTTAAAAGGTCATACAAGATTTATGAAACAGAAAACAATATATACTTTATGTTTTATTGTTCATTAAATATCGGGACAATAAATTTAAAACGAGAAAGGTATGATTCAGCATTACAAACTGGTTTTGAACTATTAGAATTTTCAAAAAAATACAATAATAAAGTATTTCTCGTTAATGCCTCCTTATTAATAGCGAGAGTTTATACTCAAACAGGTGAATATGAGAAAGCTTGCGAATACTTCAATCAAATAAAAGAGCATTCAAGTTATGCCGACTACAATGAGTTTTTAGTCGATTATTATGAAAATTATGCATTGTTTTTATATAAAACGGAAAAATATCAAGAAGCATGCGACTATTCAATGAAATTAAAAGAACTGATGGAAAGAATTGCCGAAGAGGATTTTACTACGAATAAGACATATCTGATGACAAAGTTTGAAGCAGAGCAAAAACAAAAAGAGATCGAAATATATCGGTTGAAAAATGTGGAGTTAGCCAACACTCAAACTATGATAAAACATCAAATCGAAGAGCTTATCCATATCAAGGAAACGCAAGACAATCTACTAGTTATGATTTCCCATGATCTAAAAAATTATATTGGTGGTATCACTCAAACTCTTGATGTATTAGGACACAAAGATAAAATCCTCTCAGAAAATAAATACATCCAACAAATTTCTACTTTGAGTAATAAGTCAATGGCTCTAGTAAGAGAAATAATGTCAGTGAATAAATTGAGTATTGAAACAGATGCTATACCCTTTGTGGAACATGATTTGAATGAAGTTATCGAAATGTTTTCGGAACACCTCGTAATCATGGCACAAAATAAAAATATCGATATGAGTTTCGAATACCATACAGAAGCATTACTATGTATGATAAATATAGATAAAATTTATAGAGTCATAGATAATCTCTGCATAAATGCCATCAAATTTACGAATAAAGAAGGTAAAGTAAAAATAAAAACTCAAAAATCTGATAGCTTTGTTGAACTTCATATCATAGACAATGGAATAGGAATAGCGGAAGACAAGTTGCCATTATTGTTTAAAAGATATACCAATATAAGGAGACAGGGAACAGCGGGCGAAGAATCAACAGGATTAGGGTTATATATAGTGAAACAAATAGTAGACCTGCATCTTGGTGAAATCGAAGTGAGTTCAGGGGTCAATCAAGGGACTCAATTTGTGGTTAAATTGCCAAGAGCATAATTTGATTTTTATCTGAAATCAATAATAAAATTATTTATTTCCATGCAAATACAAATATATTTACCAGAAAAAGTAAGATATATCTTAGAAACATACCAAAAGCATGGCTATCAGGCTTTTGCAGTAGGCGGATGTATCCGTGATAGCATTATTGGAAAAGAGCCAATAGACTGGGATATCTGCACATCTGCAATTCCAAGTCAAACTATTGGGATATTCACTGAACATAAAATCATAAAAACAGGAATGAAACACGGCACAGTCACTCTTTTAATGGAAGATGAAACTTCCTGTACAGGAGAGTTAAGTATAGATAGGTTAGAAAATTTAAACTCTCAATCACAAAAAACAAATACATCAATTAATTACAAACATTTTGAAATAACTACTTATCGTATAGAAGGTAACTACACTGACAATAGACATCCTGATGAAATAGAGTATGTTAAAGAGATAGAGATAGATTTATCAAGAAGAGATTTTACTATAAATGCTTTAGCTTACAATCAAGAACATGGTCTTTTGGACTATTTTAATGGCATAGACGACCTAAAAAATGGTATCATAAAATGTGTAGGAAACCCAGATAAGCGATTTCATGAAGACGCTCTAAGGATATTAAGAGCATTAAGATTTGCATCTGTATTAAATTTTGATATCGAAGCGGAGACGAAAAAATCAATCTTTGAAAATAAAAAATTATTACATAATATTTCCACAGAAAGAATAACTATCGAATTGAATAAACTTTTATTAGGCGATGGTGTTGGGAAAATAATTAATAATTTTTTTTGTGTTTTTGAAGAATTTATTCCAGAATTAAGCCCTCTCAAAGGATTTGATCAAAAAAATCCTTTTCATTGTTTTGATGTTTTGACACATACTCTTAAAAGCATAGATTTTGCATCAAAAGACTTATTAATAAGGCTTGCAATGTTGTTTCATGACATTGGGAAACCAGAATGTTATACAGAACAAGATGGTATAGGTCATTTTTATGGGCACGCTTCAGTAAGTGAGAAAAAAGCATTTGAAAGACTTACCAAACTAAAATATGACAATGAAACAAAAAAAATTGTATCTGAACTCATATTATATCATAATCTTGAAGTTTTACCTGAAGAAAAAAATATTAAAAAATGGTTAAGAAAAATAGGAGCAGAAAGACTCAGACAACTTTTAGAAGTTAAAAAAGCAGATATATTGGCTAAAGCTCACCATGTTTTGAAGTGTAATCTTTGCTTTTTGGAAGAAAGCGAATTACTGTTAGAAGAAATTATTTCACAAGAGCAATGCTTTTCATTGAAAAATCTCGCTATAACAGGCAAAGATTTATTGGAGTTAGGAATTCAAGAAGGGAAAACCATTGGAGATATATTGAATATCCTTTTAGATAAGGTGATAAATAACGAAATATCAAATGAAAAAGATGCATTATTGGGCGCAATTAAGGATTTAACTCATTTCTGATAATGAAGAGGCTGTCACATAGTGAAAAATTTTTCATTGTGCGACAGCCTCTTACTATATGAGCTTCATTGGCAGTGCCTCTACAAACCTCATAAGCAGTTCTAGCATCAATCAAAGTAAATGATATTCCCAGTGTGCCATGCGCTAGTAGCTTAATCAAGTCTTTTGATTTATTTCAAGATCATAAATCTCCTTAAAAGCACGGTTTCGTAGTCATCAAATCTGATGAAATAAATTCCAGAAGGTAGATTTTGCCTACCAATATCCCAGTTTAAACTATTTATGACATTTTTATTTATTGGGATATTTTCATCACTAATTCTTTGTCCTCTGATGTTATACAAAGAAATTCTGATGGAATCTGAGTTATAACTCGAAACATCTATTTTTAAAGTGTTTTCGTTCAGCAAATTAAATGGATTCGGATAGATTGAAACTTGTAAAGGCTCGGGAACCACTACGATGTCACCACCTTCTACAGTTACAGAAGCAATAAACCAACCTTCCAATGGTAAAATACTTTCGATTGGGTTATAACTGACATCATAAGCTCTGATACGATAATGAAACTCTGTAATTCCTACTAACATAATATCAAGCAAGAATGTATAGGTGTCTAACTCTGTATTTTCCATAAAAGATGTAACGACATCGTTATTTAAATCCGTAAAATAATCAAAATACACAGCGCCAACACCTATATTGTCAGTAACTTGAGCTGAAAAAAGAATAGGCATTTCTTCTGGTTTAATTTGAGTTATTTCCTGATGTATAATGAGTGGGCCTGTTGTCCCCAACACATTAACAATAAACCAATTTTCAATGGGTAAAATGCTTTCATTGGGCGGTATATCAGTATCAATAGCCCTAATACGATAATGAATCTGTTTTACCCCCTCTAGAGAAATGTCCAGAGATAAAACATAAGTATCTATTTCTAAAAGGTTCATTGCAAGCGAAATAGGATCAGTGTTACCGTTTAAGATATATTCAAAATAGACATTTGCTATACCGACACCACTTGTGACCCGTGCAGAAAATGCAACAGGCATATCCTGAGGCATTATATCAGCAATTTCTGTGTGGATAATCACTGGTAGTGATGGATGAGAAATATTAACAGTAAACCAACCTTCAAGAGGTAAAAAAACTTCATTAGGAGGATTGGATGTGTCTAAAGCTCGAATACGATAAAACAGCTCTGAAACTCCACTTAATGATGTATCAAACATTAAAGAATAAACATCACCTGTTGTGTTTTCCATTTCATAAATATGGACGCCATCAACCTCATTTTTAAAGTATTCAAAAGCCACATAACTAACTCCAACATTATCAGTGACTTGAGCTGAGATAAGGATTGGCATCTGTTGAGGACTCAATTCATTAATTTCATTATGAACAATCGTTGGGGGGATAGCGTCTCCTGTAAATACAGTCCAATGAGCCCAAGCTGCACCTATATAGGGGTGATTTGTTGCTCTTCCAGTTTGGTCGACACCGCGAACATAGTAAAACAAAGAGTCACCGGGTGCAAAACCTGAAATAGAAGCAGCAAAATTATCGGGTTGACCGCTGATAGGAGTCATAATGCTTTTTTGAAAGGAACCTTGATTAATTCTGTAGTAAACATTTAAAGAATCAGGATTTAGAGGATGTCCTGTAAAAGATTTAATATTTGCAGAAATACTTATCTCATTTTCAAAAACTACCTCGCGAGAAAGAGGAAAATGGTCAATAAAAACTATTCTTCTTTCAGCCAACTCTTTTGCTCTACAATGCAAAGCGTCTGTAGATTCCCAAGGGTTGTTAGTTGTGTTTGGAACGCCAATGATAGTATAACCGGGCATAGCATCTGTATAAACTTGAAGTGCTGCAAGGTCATTGGCATTAGGATTTGTATTCGTAATAGGCACAAAAACCCTATCGTTTAAGATGATAGAATTTGTATAGGGTTGGTTGTTTGGAGTATTAACTCTCACTACATTGTAGTTTCTACCCCAAGCTGACATTTGATTCGATAAATAGGTTGCAACCTGCTCTAAAGCATTGTATTGAGGATGAGAGGTAGGAACACCCCTGAGAAGAATAGTATCAGGGGAAAGAAATTTAGCCCAGCAATCAATGTGATCGATATAAGTAGCATTGGGGTCTTGTAGGACATGATATTCAGAAACCCCGAGAAATTCAAGCATGTTCTGATTAACAAGTTGAGAGTTATTGCCGTTTTCAGTATAAGCAATATGAGAAGAAAAAGCAATATTTAACCCATCGTTCATATAATTTCCGCCACAATGAACAATGTTCATATTGTAAATAGACAAAGTGTCATAAACAGCGTAATGATTGTTAAAAGCATTGTCATTGGGACGAGGTCGATTGTAGGTGAAATTGATTGCATTTAGTTGACCATCAGAACTAAATGAAAACCAAGGGCCATAATCTCTAGTCCAATAGGAGTCAGAAGAAGCTAAAACAAATTCTACATTTGACATATTGACATTGGCATTGTTAAATGCGTTTATAGCTTGGTTTCTGACATTGGCATTTGCCACAATAGTGACTACTCGTAGCTCTAAAGAAAATTCCCGGACTAATTGCAAAGGTATACCTAAAGGGTACCGAATCAATACTCCGCTCATTTGCTCAAATTCAGAAACAGGTCTAATAGGCGGATTTGGTGGTGCAAGTCTTGGAAAAGATATTGGGTCACCATCAATAAAAATGTCCTCAGATATCTCGGGAAAAGCCAGATTTCTTGGTGGAGGAACTGCATCATGCTCAGTTTGAGAAGACGATTCCAGAATAATGATTCGTGCTGTTAAACTCATAGAAAAAATTATGAGTAAAAGGATTAACAATAGTTTTTTCATGTTTATATCTCCATGTTTATTAAAAGAAGTGCCATAATATTTATTGAAGCAAAAATGTCAAGATATATCTGAATTAATCATTTCATAATTTCAGTTTCTTATAACCAGAATCCTTTGAATATGTGAAAACTCGTTATTAATAACCCTTACAAAATATATACCACTAGCAAAATCATCAATTATCAATTTCAAAGCAGTATTATCGTTTAAGGTTGTATAGTCATAGTTAATCATTTTTTGGCCTCTGACATTATAAATTTCTATTTTGGTGGACGAAACGACAGGCATTTTAAAATCAAGAGAAAAAAAGTTTTCTCGAATAGGATTTGGAAAGATGCTAAAATAAACATCATTCGCAGGAATAGTTTGATCATTTTCTGAAACATAATAGTCAAGAGTGATGAAATTTTCATTATCAGTGGAAAAGACAAATTGACCGTCTCCAAAAGGCTCAAAATGATTAAATGCGAATATAGCATTCTGATAAAAATTATTCTCTCCATTTATGCCTCTAATTACATAACCATCACCACGAAATTCAGCGACTATAGGATAAAATCCCCCTGTATTAGAGTATGATATCAATTTACTCAAAGGTGTATCATAGTTTAAATTTATTTGAGGGGTAGTGTTTATTTGATTGAGAACTGAGTATGGACTACAATAAACCAAAGTAGGAGAACCAATATCAATATTGAAATTGATATTGGTCAAAGGATTTTGGATATTTATGATAACAGGTATCACAAGGAGAGAGCTTGTTAAACTAGGCCATTCACCAAAATCAGGATCATTGGCAAGTGTTGAAAAGTCAACTCCTACCATCATAGCACCATTATTTATAGAAGAATTAATTGAGCCAATGGGTAGAAAATCGAATAAATCAATACTTGAAGGATCTAACAAGATAGATAAAGGAACCTTAAATAATCCAGCATTTAAAAGAAGGGGTATATTCAAATTAATCAGTGCATATGCAGATAAATCTTCCAATAACGAAAGGTCTAAATCGCTTAAATCAAGATTTTCCCAGTCTATATTTTCAAGGACAGTGTCAGGTTTTATTACCACAGCACCATAAGCATAAAAATTTGTTAAATTCCATGACATGAAAGGATAATCAGCTGCTACATTTTCTATTTTTACCCATAAACTTGTTTCAGTCAATGCGAAAGATTGATATTTTAAATCAAGGACTTCATCATCTAAAAGCCCTGTTTCACTAACGCCTGCTCTGATATAAAGGTTTGTTTGTTCTGTTTGATGATTTTGTAGTTGCCATGGAATGACAAAATTAAAAAAATCAGACTCAGCTCTGATACCGATAAAATTTAAGTCGCTATCAGGGGATTTAACAATAGCTCGTTGTTCAAAGTTATTAAACATCGAGAATACCGAACTATAGGTCTGGTTTTGAGAAAAAGTCAAGGCTTCAATCTCAAAAATGTCAAGGGCTTCAAAATAACTAGTCCTTAAAAAAATATCTCCTTCAGGAGTGATTGCACTTTGGCTTATTAAAGATAAAGCGTCAAAGAGTTGTGCATTTAAAAAAACAAAAATGGTAATAAATGCAACTAAAACAAGATACTTATACATCGTATCCTCCTATTGTATATTTTATTTTTATTATCTTATACTATGTCATGCAAAGGAAGTAAAATACTGGGGCTGAATCCTTATCGTAGCACATTCATACTGAATGATTTCCTTTACCCATTATCCATATTTTTTTCTAAAGTTAATATATTTTTATTATCTATGCGTTTATACGATATATTATCCATGATTTGTTGGACTAAATAGACTCCTAATCCGCCTATAGACCTTTCTACTAATGGGACATTAAAAATAGGGGGAGGTATTTCAAGAGGATTGAAAGGTTTTCCTAAATCTTCAAAAGTGATAATAACTTTTGATTGTTCTACAAAAATACTTAAAGTAAGATATTGGGTATCAATTTGAGAGTTTTCTATTTCATAAGCATGGTCAACTATATTGGCAAAAACTTCTTCTACAGCTATTAAAATATTGTTTTGAACCATTTGTGGACAATTGTAAATGAGTAACTCATCATTGATAAAATCAAAGGCTTTAGTTAAATTTTGAACATCAGCCTCTAAATAAATAGAATTTCTTGAAGTTGAAAGATTCAAGTCCTCAAATCCATTCGATAAATTTTCATTTTCAATGTGAACTGTATCCTCAATAACATCTTCTTTTATTACTTTAAAATCATCTGATATTTCGACAGGTTCCGGGTGATTAATTTTCAAAGCAAGCATAGTGATGTCATCTGCTTGCTCTGTGCCAGCAGCATAATTTTCGATTTCTTTTTTAATATTAGCTAAGATATCCATCAAAGGTAAATCTTTGTTTTTATTTATCACATCAAGCAAACGATTCTCAGAAAAAAGCTCTAATTCAGGATTCATTGCTTCGGTTATTCCATCTGTGTATAAATAGATAATATCACCCGCTCCTAGAACTATTTCTTCTTCTCTAAACACCGCATTTTTTTTCCATCCTAAAATATTGCTTGGTTTTGATTTTAAGTAAGTAAAATCTATATCAGAAAAATCCAAATCATCTTTGTTTTCAGTGTGGTAAAATTGCTTACTCATAATCAAAGGAGGATTATGTCCTGCATTGACATAAACAAATTTTCCATTAGAAATATCATAATAACCCATAAAAGCTGTTACAAACATACCTGTATCGTTGTTTTCACAAAGAGAAATATTAACAGCCTCAAAAAGTTCAGCAGGTCTCTTATTGGCAAAAGCATTGTTTTGAATCAAAATTTTAGCTATGACCATAAACAAAGCTGCTGGAACACCTTTGCCAGAAACATCAGCAATCACAATAGCGAGTGTGTTTTTATCAACAAAAAAGAAATCATAAAAATCACCTCCAACTTCTTTGGCGGGGTTCATAGTAGCAAATATATCGAATTCATGTTTATCAGGAAAGGGGGGGAAATTATAGGGTAGCATACTCGATTGAATTTCTGCGGCAATGTTCAGTTCTGCTTTAATTCTTTCTTTTTCAGTGTGTTCATTAGTATAAGCATCCATTGAAGTCTTTAAATCAGAGGTCATTTTATTAAAAGTTTTTGCAAGCATACCTAACTCGTCATTTGATGTTACTTCTGTAGTAATGTCTAAATTTCCGAGAGATATTTGAGCAACACTAAAAGTTAGCTTCTTTATAGGTAGATAGATAAATTTCGTAATCAATGAATACGCAATAGAAAGAATAAGCAAACTTATCAAGAAAACAGTTAAAGTAAAGGTTCTATTTCTGATTGCTGTTTCTAAAAATATCTCTTCAATTGGTGAGTAAACATAAAGATACCATTGATTGTTCATAGACCTACTCAAAGAGATATTAGCCACATCGCCAATCATAACAAAAGAAATATCAACATCATAAGCCTCCTTCCATGTTCTACTTGCAGATTCAATAGTGCCTGGTATTCTGACTTTATTAGTATCAATTGGTGTTATATTTGGTAAGGTTTCTGAAACTTTATATGTGTGAGCGATTACATGATTGTGTTCAGGGTCAAACATCAAAACAATACTATTTTCTGTAGGTTTAATAGAAGTAAGCTCTTCAATGACTTCATCTAATCTCCAATCAATGATAGAAATCCCTATCAAATCTCCATCTATATTGAATATTCCAGCTCCAGCAGTTATTACAAGCATGTTAGTAGTATCATCAATATAAGGCTTTATCCAAACAATTTGATAAGGGGACTCAACTTTATCAATAATATCTCTATACCAATTTAAACTGTGATAATCATAATCATCGCCAATATAATCTAGAATAACCTCACCGGTCTCATCATCGCGGTAAGCATGTATTCCCATATAGAGAGTATTTTCATTGAAGGCATATGGTTCAAACCAAAATCCACCTCCGGTAGCAGCTGGAAAACTTCTGAGTAACTCCAAAGCTGAAATTTCACCAATTTCCAATGACTGCGAAAAATAGAAAACAAGCCCACTTGTAGCTAATTGCACTACATTTCTTTCTATCAACATAATCACATTGTTTGCTCTAGCTGCCTCATATTTTATGGTTCTTCTGATACTTAATAATCGCAATCGTTGATAATCAGAAGTGGTTATGATCGAATAAACTGCAAAAATTATACCTAAGCAAATCAGCAAAGCAATCGAAATGGACAAAAATTTCGTTTTAAGAGAAATCATTTAAACCAGCATTTCTTCTAAAGCAGTCATGCCGAGAACATTTCTGACATTTTCAGAAGGGTCTTCAATGCCGAGACTACCACCAATTTCTGTTGTTTTCTTGTGCATTTTAAGAATCACTCTTATCCCAGCAGATGAAAGAAAATAGACCTGACTCATATTCAAGACGATATTAATTTCATTCTTTCTCATTGCCTCGTCTAGTTCAAATTGAAGTGAAGGAGAATTGTTTATGTTCACCCTTCCTCTCAAAATAAATCTGACTTTATCACCCTCTGTTTCTTTAGTGATTAAAATTTCATCGTTGTTCATAGTTTTACCTCAGTTTTATTTATTTAGATTTTATCATTCTTTTCAATGTTTCTATTTTGTGCCAATAAAAAAAAATGTGTAATTAAGTCAATAGAAAAAATAATATGTATTTCACTACTGACCGATTAATTTGTTTTTTGTTTATGTAACTATTGAAATAATAATGTTTTATGAACATATTTATCGATAGGGGGTAGGTTTTGTCCTAAGCCTCGGAAATTTATGAAAGGGGATACATTTTTGACTAAAATTGATTTAAACTAACTATAATGGAGAAATATGGAGTTAATTTTTCAAGATTTTGTGAATTAGGTGATTTTTTTTCATAAAATAGATTTTAGTCGGCTCGTAGGGAACGCATGTATGCGTTCCGCCTCTCAGTAATGAAAAATAAATTGTGGATAGCTTATGGATAAGTGAAAAAATTTACTTCTGTATCTCTCTATTTTTCAATATTATATCTGCAACTCTCTTTCCCCTCCTGTATGCTTCCCCTATCGCTCTCATGTAATATCTTGAAAATAAAAGAGTTATTATGAGTTATTTTTTCATAAAGAGGTCTTTAATTTTAGTCGGTCAGTAGTGTATGAATTTTAAAAATTTTTATTTATTTTTGTAACATAATGAAAATTTTGAGTTATTGTTTATGTTTTCTTAGGATTTCATTTTATGAGATTCTCCTTTTGAGACTCTGTAGCGATACAGAGTCTTTTTTTTATAATATTTTTGTAACATAATAAAAATCTTGAGTTTATTGATTTAAATTAGTTTAATCAAACATAATTTTTAACTCCTTATTGAGACTCTGCAGAGATGCAGAGTCTTTTTGTTGTTAAAACCCATAAGCAATACCTGCAGCCTGTGTATACCCTAATTGTCCATGCGTTCTAACTCCAACGGAAATATCTAAATCATTAATTGAGATAACAAAACCAGCAGAAAACTGGCTTGGATTAGTAATAAAACCTGAATTTATTGATATAATACTTGAAAGTTTATGAGAAGCTGCAAAAGCATATCTCATCTCAAAATTCTTTTCTTTTTCTACAGCAAGAGCAAATTTTGTTTTATCGAAAGGAATAATCATACATTCATACTTAAAAAGAGTTGGCAAATCAATGCCCACTTTAGAAGTATGAGATACATTGCTATAACTTAATCCATGATTAAATGCTCTGATAGTCCATATTGCTCCAATATTCAAAGTAAAAGCATCAAGTGTATCGTAACCCTGTATAGATTGGTTATAATATTTAATATTTGCTCCGAAAGTAAGGTTATTAATATTTTTATTATAACCTAGATAAAAAAGTTTATCAGAAATTTGATTGTTGTCCATGAAGATTGTGCCTGCGGTAAATATTTCATTGAATAAAGTAAATTGAGAGGCTATCTGAAAAATATTTAAATCCCAAAAACCATGAGGATTTGAATGACTAAGAGAAATGCCCTCATTTCTTTTTGCTGGCTGATAGAAGGCAGTATCAGGAGTGTCAGAGAGTAGATAAATTTCACCTAAAGCAATAATATTTGGCGATGAGATTAAATCTAAACCTAACGCATTTAATGATAAAGCGATAAATAAATAAACAAAAATAAAAAAAGTTTTCATTGTATAAGTCCTATATTTTAACTAAAAGAACAATATTTTTCAGAATAGTAAAAATGTCAACGAAAACAATTTTTATAGTAATTAACAATACAAAAAGCGGTCAAAAAAATATTTTTCAAAAAACACTTGCAAATAAAACGATGATTTTTATTTTGTCGCAAAAAGACAGAATTGATTATGGAGGAGACGATGTCCGTTAAACCTGTCAAGTCTCGAGAAGGGATAATCATATTAGACAGCGAAGAAACTGAAAACTTGTCAGATGTAGAGATAGCTGTTGAAAAAGTTTCAGGTGATTATAAAAAATCGCCTGTATTTTATTATTATGAATGGTGCAAAAAATGCGGCATTTGTGTAGCATTTTGCCCAACAAAATGTTTAGGTAGAAAACCAGATGGAACACCTTTTGTTGCATTTCCTGAAAAATGTGTCCATTGTGAAACTTGTGATCGCTTGTGTCCAGACTTTGCTGTTACAGGTGCAAAAAGGTAAGGTAGGTGATATATGACAAAGAAAGAAGAAAAAATGAATGTTCCAACAGAAAAAAATGAACCACATACCCAGTTATTACAAGGAAATGAGGCAGTAGCTTTAGGAGCTTTAGCAGCTGGGGTAAATTTCTTTGGAGGTTATCCAATCACCCCGTCAACAGAAGTAGCAGAATACTTATCTGAAGAACTACCAAAAGTAGGCGGAAAATACATCATGTTAGAAGATGAAATAGCAGGCATGTGTTCGGTCATTGGTGCTTCATTAGCAGGGGCTAAAGCGATGACTGCGACTTCTGGTCCTGGATTTTCTCTGATGCAAGAAGCCATAGGTTATGCAAAACAGGCAGAAGTTCCCTGTGTTGTAGTTAATGTGATGAGAAGCGGACCTTCTACAGGTCTTCCTACTAAACCATCTCAGGGCGATATTCAACAAGCTAGGTGGGGCAGTCATGGAGATGCTCCAGCTATAGTGTTATATCCTCATACAGTTCGTGAAGCCTTTGATTTGACAGTGAGAGCTTTCAATTTATCAGAAAAATATCGAACCTGTGTCACATTATTACTTGATGAAGTGTTAGGACATATGCGCGAAGCAGTCGTCTTGCCAGACCCTTCAACACTTCGTATTATCAACAGATTGAAGCCTTCTGTTCCTCCTGAGTGGTATAAACATTATGAAGAAAATCAGAAATACCCCACTCCTCTAGCGAGTTACGGAGAAGGTTATCGTTTTCATGTAACAGGTCTTGCTCATGATAGTCTCGGTTTCCCAACTAACAAAAGTAGTGAAGTTGCAGTGATGATGAATAGATTGAAAAAGAAAATCATTCATAATATCCGCGACCTTGTTCAGATAGAAACATTCAAAATGGATAATGCCAAAATAGCTGTTTTTGCTGCTGGTATATGCGCTCGCTCAGCAAAATCTGCGGTTAATCAAGCTAGATTTGATGGAATTCCGGTTGGATTGCTGAGACCATTAACAATTTGGCCATTTCCAGATGATGCAGCTAAGAAAATGCTCCGTGATGTCGATGTGGTCATTGTTCCTGAACTAAATGAAGGTCAAATGTGCCGCGAAATCGAAAGGTTAAAGATGGATCCAAAGAGTAAGCTCATTTCATTAACTAAAGTAGATGGCGAAATCATTACACCAGCAGAAATATTAAGAGTTATCAGGGAGGTAAATTAACATGGCTACAATTCCACAAAAAATCATTCATAGATACCTCAGACGCAATAAAAAATTTCCACATGTATGGTGTATGGGCTGCACAAATGGTATCGTTTTGGGTTCTTTGATTAGAGCCATAGCAGAGCTTGAGCTTCAAAAAGACAATGTAACTCTCGTTTCCGGTATCGGATGTTCGAGTCGTATGCCTGTATATGTTGATTTCAATACCTGTCACACTTTACATGGTCGTCCTATTCCTTTTGCAACAGGTATAAAGCTTTTCAAACCTGAACAAAATGTAATAGTTATCACTGGTGATGGAGATGCAACAGCTATTGGAGGCAATCATTTTATCCACGCTTGTCGTAGAAATATTGACATGACTATCTTGGTTATGAACAATAATATTTACGGAATGACTGGTGGACAATCATCACCAACCACGCCATTAAATGGAATATCAGTAACAACTCCTCATGGTAGTATAGACCCTGTTTTTGACATCTGTAAACTTGCTATCGGTGCTGGAGCAACTTTTGTTGCAAGAGCAACTGCATTTCATACTATAGAAACATCAAAAATCATCCGCGATGCAGTAATTCATAAGGGAACATCAGTAGTCGAAATCATGAGCACTTGCCATGTAAGTTATGGTAAACTAAACAAAAAAGGTGGTCCAGCAGAAATGTTAAGATTTCTAAAGGACAACAGTATCACCATTGCTGAAGCTGAAAAATTAGAACCTGAGAAAAAAGAGGGTAAGATAATCAGAGGAATTTTCCACAAAGTTGAACAACCAGAATATTGCGAACGCTATCAAGCTCTTTGCGATTCACTTCAAAAAGATGAGAAACCCGAAGCAGCTTCTCCAAAGAAAGAGGAGGCAAAAAAATGAACAGATTTAGAAAAGAATTTCGTCTAAGTGGTAGTGGTGGTCAAGGGCTCATTGTAGCAGGAATTATTCTTGCTAAAGCAGCTTCCAATGAGGGATACAAAGTTACTCAGACTCAAAGCTTCGGTCCTGAAGCCCGCGGTGGCTCTTCAAGAACTGATGTTGTGATTTCCAACAATGAAATATATTTTCCAGAGGCTCAATCATTTGATTATCTCATAGCTTTGACCCAAGAGGCTTGTGATAAATATCTATTTGATCTTAAGGAAGATGGGTTACTTCTGATAGATTCAAATTATGTCAAGAATCTCAGCATGACAGTGAATAATATAGTTGAAGTAGATTTTTCAGATATAACCATTGAAAAATTGGGTACAGCGCTTCCGATGAACATAGTTACTCTGTCTTGTATCGTCAAATTGTCAAATCTGATATCAGAAAAAGCCCTTGAAAGAGCAATAAAAGAAATCATGAAACCTTCTATCCATGAAATAAATATCAAAGCCATGAAATTGGGTTTTGAGCTTTCAGAACAAGCGAAGATGATGCAATAAAAGTAAGCCATTCAAGATATGAGGTAAACATGATAAAAAAAATAAGTCACATAGGAATTGCAGTCAAAAGTATAGAAGAGGCAGCAAAATTCTATGAAAAAATAGGTCTCAAAATCGAATCTATAGAGGAAGTTCCGACTCAAAAACTCAGAGTCGCTTTCATCCCAGTCGGAGAGGCTAAAATAGAATTACTTGAACCTACTTCCGAAGAAAGCGCTGTCGCTAAATTTATCGAGAAAAAAGGCGAGGGTATTCAACATATAGCCTTTGATGTTGATGACTTATCCGAAGCACTTGCCAATAACGAAAAAGAGGGTATACAAATGATAGATAAAGAACCCAGACCCGGTGCTGGAGGGAATGAAATAGCTTTCTTACACCCAAAATCAGCATTTGGAGTTCTTTACGAGTTTTGTAAGAAAAAACAATAGTTTTTTAGATATATTAATGTTTTTCATTTAAAATATATTGAATGAAACTCTTTCAAAAGGCGGGTAATCCCGCCTTTTGATCTATATATAGTATTCTACAGAGCTTGAACCCCTATAGGATAGGATTCGGTTCTGGATACCGTTTCAACAAATCATAGCCCCTCTGGGGCATTCAAGGTAAATCACAAATAGAAAAGTTGGCATATATGGTATGATGCTTGCGTTCCCGGCAAAAAGACTAACCTAAATTATTATTAATTTTCCCCAAAAATCTTTACTACTTCGTTTTTATCACTAAAGCATATCGTCTTTATATCATAATTTTTTAGAGCCGCAATATCTTCCATATTGGCTATGTTTATGTTATTTAAAAGGACATACAATTCGCTCGATTTTAGCTTATTATTTCTAGTTTCTTGTGTATCGAGCCAATTAAAAATCACCATATCCCTTTTCTGTTTTGTTATTTTACTAAAAATCTTACAAAATCTATCGGGTTTTGTAGAATTTTTAGGAAAATAGAAATCATATTTATATTTACTACCAGTTTTTCCAATTAGTGGAAAATCTTTTTCGTATACAAAAAACTTTTCCTTGAAGAAAGCAAGAACATCTTCTATAAAAAAATCTTTTGGATTTTCTACGATATTTTCAAACATATCATCTATAGCAAGCAAAGCTTGAAAAAGGTGATGTAATCTTTTGGGAAAATCAGAAATTGTAGTGGTGACTTTGATAGCATTTCCATCTAGCTGGAGATCATAAATCCTTATTAATCTCTCGATCATTTGTTTTCTCTTTGATTTTGGTTTTAATTTAAAACCAGAAGCGATGAGATTGTTTATCACATAAGAGTCATCTGTGATGGTGATAAGCCCGTCAGCTTCTTGTTTTATGTAGACTTGGATGCAATCACAAAATCTATCAAGAAAAGGCGTGGTAAGCTCGTAATAGTCGCTGTATTGGGCATAACTAAATTCAGCACTGAACCAACTTGTGTAAGTAGCGATAAGTTTTTGAAAGTCCATGATTGTATATCCTTTTTTATAGTTATTGCTTTGATTTAAACGTTTTCGATATCAAATATTGTCATCTGATGATTAAGTTTTGGAGGTTCTATGATATTAAATTTTTGAAAAAAAGTCAAACAAATAGTGTATAAATCTTTATTTTCGACATCAAAAGGGGTCGCTTCTCTCAATTCAGTTTCCTCGTTGTAGATATGAATGTGTGATCCAATGATGACCTCTCCTGTTCTTGGGTTTATATGCTTTGCAGTTGGATTTACATCGAGCTTTAATAAGATTATATTATTAGATTTATTTCGACCTTGAAAAGTGCATACATTTAAGTTTATACTTCTTCTAAAAATACTCACTACGAGCCTATCATCGCGACGCTCTCCTAATACATCAAAACTTAGGCTTTCTTTTTCTCTTGGGAATGTCAAAACATGCTCTTGAACTTTGTATTTGAGCATTTTTATCATCCTCATTGCTTCTTCTGTCTTCAATTTTATCATTTATCTGATTTCCTTTTATTTTATTTATTAATCACTTCCATCTTGCCAAAAAAAATGACTTGATGTTTTTGTCAATCAAAATCACAAGAACACTTTTAAAAAAGAGTTGACATATAGAATAAAAATTATTTATTGGCAAAAACTGCATTATGGAGATTTAAAATGAGCAAGCTATTAATATGCTTTTTATTTATGATCGGCTGTTTATCTGCTACAGATATAGATATGGTGTTGATAAATCCAATAGACCAAATTGTTTATCCTTTTTTTGTGGCAAAAACTCCTATAACCCAAGAACAATTCTACGATATTATGGGCACTAACCTTTCTGTTTTCAAAAATGAAAACTCACCAGCAGAAAGAGTCAGCTGGTATGAAACTCTCGTCTTTTGCAATCTTTTAAGCTTAGCTCATGGCTTTGAGCCAGTTTATTATTATCATAGAAATCAAGATCAATCTGATATCCCCACAAAAGACATTAATGAATGGATGTCTGGAGGTTTGCGTGGAATACCGAGTCATAGAATTATGCTCTGGAACATGATTGGAATTGATGAATATGCCAATGGTTATCGACTTTTATCTCGAGAAGAATGGAATTTTTTATATGATTCTCTGGAAGAGGATATATTTGAAAATATTGAGGATTATGCTTGGATTTATTCAAATTCTGATAACAAAACTCATCCAGTGGCATTAAAAAATAGAGATTCAAATGGTTTATATGACTTTTTGGGAAATGTTAAGGAATGGCTTTTTGAAGAGCAAGGAAATATTTCTGATAGATTTTTTCGCTATTCTTCTCCTGAAGAAGAGAGATTTTATAACACTCTTGGTTATAAAAAATTTCTTGTTCAAGAATTTACTATTGTAAGAGACCCAAGAGGATTTGTGCCGGTCACAAGAAGTTCAATGATTGGTTTTAGAATAGCAAGAAATGCTGATTGACTCTTTTTAAACTTAGGTCTTAAATACATCGTAACAGTCTCTCATTTTTGAAGTTATATCTTATTACAAAAAAATAATAATAAGGGAGAGAGATTTTAGGTCATTACCTACGAAAATAATAGAAATAATATTATTTTTGAAAATTCGTAAAGCAAATGAAACATATTTTAAGTAAACTCAGTTATAGAAAACATTCAGCTTATATCATGTTCTTCATTACAGCAACCATGATGGTTGTGGTATCTATGATTGTCTCAAATTTTATTAATAGAATGGAAAAATCTGTTGAAGACAGCATTCACAATCACCTTTTAGCAGCTGCTCGTGCTGCTTCAACTTTTCTAACAGTTGAAGAACTGGATTTATTTCATACAATTGAGGATATGGAAAAATCGGAATGGTCAAATATCCGAGCAAGATTACAGCAGTTTGCTATTGATTACAATGTAAAATATGTTTATTATTGGCGATTTTTGGATGATAAAATTCAATATATCATCGACAATGACGAGGATGAAGAAAGTATGGCTACTCCAGAGCTTTATTTTTCTCTCGATGAAGACCCCGAAACGGCTGAAGCTGTTCCGCATATCATCAATGGTGGAACATGGGTAACAGATCTAGGCACCTATACTGCAACATGGTTTGGACTTATATCAGGACTTACTCCCGTATTTAACGATGATGGTTCTGTTTATTGTGCTGTAGGTGTTGATGTTAGTGATGAAATACTCATGGAGCAGAGGACAATCATCCGCATTATGCGTATAGTCTTGATTTTATCAATTATTTTTTCAATATTGACCGGTTATCTGGGCATGAGATTGTATCATAAAAAAGCCATTCAAAGTGATTATGCTAATAAAGCGAAAAGTCAATTTCTTTCCACTGTCAGCCATGAAATTCGCTCCCCTATGAATGCAATTTTAGGTATAGCACAAATAGAACTTTATAAAGGTAATTTACCTAAAAAAAATTCAGAAGCTCTTGAAAAAATTTACAACTCAGGGCATAATCTCCTCGAAACTATAAATGATATTCTCGATTTTTCTAAAATTGAGTCTGGAAAATTGGAACTTCATACTGTTGAATACAATGTTCCGAACCTGTTATATGAAACCGCTCAATTAAACTTAGTTAGAATAGGCTCAAAACCCATAGAATTTATTTTTGATATAGATGAAACTCTTCCCACCAAACTTATAGGTGATGAAATTCGCTTAAAACAGATACTAAATAATTTGTTGTCAAACGCTATAAAATATACTGAAAAAGGTTCTATCAAGCTGTCTGTGGATTTTCAAGAATTAGTAGAAAATGAAAAACAAGGACAAAATAATATTTTTACAACCCAAAACGAAAAAATTGGTCTTAGATTCATTGTCGAGGATACTGGACAGGGCATGAAACCTGAAGATGTACCAAAATTATTCTCAGAATATGTTCGCTTCAATGTTGAAACAAATAGGACTACTGAAGGCACAGGTATAGGACTTAATATTACTAAAAATTTAGTTAGTTTGATGGAAGGCTCAATCGATGTAGAAAGTGAATATCAAAAAGGGAGTAAGTTTACAGTAATAGTCTTACAAAATACAGTGCAATGTGAACCCATAGGCTACGATATATCTCAACAGTTTCGTAGTTTTACATATTCTGGCTTGAAACATCATGTTGATATGCAGTTTCAGAGATATGAAATGCCATTTGGTAAAGTTTTAGTCGTTGACGATATGGAGACAAATCTCTATGTTGCTGAAGGTTTGATGTCCCCATATGGCTTACAAATAGAAAAAGCCAAAAGTGGTTATGAAGCAATAGAAAAAGTAAAAAATGGCAAGAAATACGATGTGATATTTATGGATCATCTGATGCCGCTAATAGATGGAATAGAAACGACATTGATGCTCAGAGCAATGGGGTGTAAGGACATTATTATCGCTTTGACAGCAAATGTGATACAAGGCAGTGATGTTTTATTCCAGCAAAATGGTTTTGATGATATAATCTCAAAACCTATCGATGTCAAAGTATTAAACGATATGTTAAATAAATATATCCGAGATAAACATCAATTCATAACTTCTCAAACTATTTCAATGGATATAAATATACCTAAACCTATTCTACTACAAACATTTCGAAAAGATGCAGAAAAAGCAGTCATAACTTTAAAAAACACCTCTTTTACAGAAAATTTAAGGCTATATACTACCACAGTTCATGCTATGAAATCAGCTCTGGCAAATATTGGTGATCATTTTGGGTCTGACAAAGCAAGTGACCTTGAAAAAGCTAGCCAGAGAGGAGATTTTAAGTTTATTGTTGATAATACAGAAAACTTTATTGAATATCTTGAATCATTGATAAAAGAAATAAAACCAATAAAAAAATCACAGATTGATATAAAAATTTCACAAGAAGATAAACGCTTTATGGATGAACAAATATCTTTAATAAATGCTTCATCTGAAAAATATGATGATATAGCTATTTTTCAAGCTCTTGATTTATTAAAAGAAAAGACTTGGAATGTTGAAACTATTGATATAATTGAAAAAATCCATTATATGATCTATTTTCATAGTGATTTTGAGGGTGTCTATGAGCTGACAAAAATACTTTGATAGCTCTTTGTTTATCCTCACGATTATTTAATGTGCATTATAAAATGAGGAATAGTATAAGATTCCCTTAATAAACCAAAATTATATACCTTTAATACCATCATCTTCAGAGTTAATAAAAAATCATTTTTTTTACCTCTGTGTGACAAAAAACTCACAAATGTGCTACTTAATAATTAGTAGAAATCTAAAATGTAATCATTTTTGAAGAAAAATTAACATCCCCCAATCTCTCTATTGAAGAGTTATCTAAATAAATAATATAGGAGACAAAATGGAAATAGTAAAAGACATTTTAATTTATGCAGTTATACCATTAATAGTAGCAATATTTAAGATATTGTGGACTAAAATTGTATCTTTGGAGTCAAATTATAAAAAAATGCCTGATTTTGATCATTGTAAATCAATATTTGCACAAAAAGCAGAAATAGCTACCAAGCAAGATATTTCAGATATGCTTGACGCAAAATTTGAAAGATTTGAATTGCGTTTGATCAATGAAGGCAGAATAAAAGCAAAATGGAATAGGCAATAGCCTATAAAGGAGTAATACAATGAAAACACGGGTTATTATCACATTGATAATTCATTTATTGGATTATCTGATAAGTCAAAATGGGAACAAAGTAGACACAGGCTTTGTGAGTGAGCAAAAGAGAATGTTGAGGAAGACATTTCTCAATAGAAGTAAGGAAAACAAGGAGTAAATATGTTGGAGAGAGTATTTAAAGATCTAAAAAAATTTGAAGGTTTATCATTGAAGACATATCGATGCACTTCGGGTAAATTAACAATTGGTTATGGAAGAAATTTAGATGATAATGGCATCTCAGAAAAAGAAGCAGAAATGTTATTAATATTTGATGTAGCTCGTCTGATACCTCAGCTAGATCGACAGGTAAATTTTTGGAAGGGTCAACCTGCCAATGTCCGTATCTTACTTTTACAGATGTCTTATCAGCTTGGTGTAGGAGGATTGTTGAAATTTAAGAAATTTTTATTAGCATTGCAGGAAAACGATTTTGAACAAGCTAAAAAAGAGATGTTTGATTCAAGATGGGCAAAACAAACTCCAGCAAGAGTCAGAGAATTGTCTAAGTATCTTGATATGGAAACTGAAGAAAAAGATATTCAGGATTGGAAAAATAATTTGAAGTTATTGCAGGGATATGTAAATTCTGTGCAAAATATGTCAATCATAGAGTAATTATGAAAATATCCTCTACTTCATTGCAGTGGCACGGAGATTTCCTTGGAGTGAATTCAAGTGAGGAATAAACAACAGCGTGCTGGGGGGGGAAGGTGATAAGAGTGGGCAAGGTGTTGCTACTAGATTTACACAGCTTAAGTTTTTAGCTTTGCCTACCCACCCCCCCTGCAAAAGCAAGAAAAAAATATATAAAATAACTAACTTAATTTAAAGGAGTTAAAACTTTTATATATGAATTTTACGAAATTGCTTGACAATTACCAGTGTTTAAAACATTTCGCACTATGTATAAAAATATTCTAAGGAATGGAGTATAAAAATATATGGATCCAGAAGAAATAAAATTGTGGGAGCTATATAAAAGCACCTCTCGACCAGAGCTTCAAGAAAAGATAGTAGTGAAGTATTTAAAATTAGTTCATTTTTTAGCTCATAGGCTGGTGTCTTTTTCAACCCCCTCACTTGACCGTGAGGATTTGTATTCAGCAGGTGTAATAGGCTTGTTAGAAGCTATCGAAAGATTTGATTTAACAAAAAATGTGTCATTTAAAACTTATGCTACTTTGCGAATAAAAGGAGCTATCATTGATGAAATAAGAAGATTTGACTGGGTTCCCCGTTCTGTTCGTAAGAAGTCGAAATTAATTGATGCCACTATCCATAAGTTATTTGCTGAGTTAGATCGCTTGCCAACAGATCAGGAAATAGCCGAGGAGCTAGAACTCAGTATGACAGAATATTATCAATTGACCGATAGTTTAGGACCTCTGAATTTATCGTCATTGGATAGCACTTATGATAGCGAACAAGGGGAACAAAATTATGCCAATATGCTCAGCGATGATTATGATGTAGAAGTAGAAGAAAACAAGCAAATAATGCGAGAAAATTTGATAGATAGTATACAAAGTTTACCTGAACGGGAAAGGACAGTGATATCATTGTATTATTATGAAAACTTAAATCTCAAAGAAATAGCTGCTGTTTTAGAAGTAACGGAATCACGCATATCGCAGATCCATACAGCAGCAATCAATAAACTCAGAGCGATGATGCAAAAAAAGAGATTGTAAAAAAGTATGGTTTTGATAATCAATTATTAATAGAAATTTTAGGATAAATAATGAAGAAATACAGTTTATTATTTTTATTATTTTTGTTTTCTTTTTCTATGGCTTATTCACAGGCAAATAGATTAGAGAACTATCAAATAGCCTCGTTTAATGGAGTTACAAGAGTTTCATTGACATTTACAAGACGACCAATCACGAATGTCATGAAAGAATCTAATGACCTTAGAGTAACTATTGGAGCGCTCCAATGTGAGCTTGGTAATGTCCCTTCTCGCTTTACCACCCCTGATATGTTTGCAAGCATTATGGTTATTTCGAGTCCAACAAGAGATTTATCAATAGAAATAGAAACAACTCAAACTTATGAACAAGTCCGTCAGTTTGGAACTCTTGGCAGACAGTATACAATGCATTTGGATATCATAAAAACAGAAAATCCTGAACGAATTGAGGATATTCTAAGCCTGTTGGACTATTATCATTTTATAGGTAATCGAGAATCATTAAACGAATTACTGGAATCAGCTCAAATCTCTTATCCAGATCATCCTCAACTTTTAAATAGAGTTCAAAATCAATTTAATCAGCCTACCATATATTCACCTCGTCCCACAAGCACGACTATAGCTCAACCCATAACAACTACGAGACCTCGACAAGAGGTCCAAACCCAAACCTTTGACGGAAGAACAACAACTCCTCAACCTCCTCGTCAGACTCAACAAAACGATTTGCCCACTACTATCACAAACACTCCTGAGGTAATACAGCCTCCGCCACCTCCACCCCCCCCGCCACCAATACAACAACCCGAACCGCAATTACCGCCTGAATTGCCTCAAACTACCAATAATAGAGCTGTAGAACTAAACGATATTTCATTTACATTGATAACCAGACATGACAGATTTCCAACTCGGATTCCACAAACTAAGCCAATTTTTTTAGAAACTGAACCAGAGCAAATCCCAATATATGAGCCACCTCAACAACCTGAAATAGTTCATCAGCCTATATCAGAACCTATCAGTCAACCAGAGCCTGAACCTATAAGACAGCCAGAACCTGAACCTATTAGACAACCAGAAAATAACCCAAATCAGCAAGTAGAGCAAGTTCAAATAGTATATCGGGACATAACCGACCCCAGCGGAATGTCAGAAATAGAGCAAATGATAGTCAGATATTATCATGTAGCAAGCGTAGATTCGATACTTGTATCGTTTTTAGTGGGAGCAAGTGCGAATATTGTCGGAGATTATCAAAATGCCATCCATTTTCTCAGTCAAGTCCCACCCACCGATATAAATTATGAGAACGCACTTAGACTATTACAAGACAGCTACTTATCAATAGGCGATACAGTAAATGCAAATTTTTATTCATCTATGTTATTGACCGAGGAAGAACCAGCCCCAGAAACAGGCTTTATCAATACTCCTGTAGCATTATGGATGGTAGGAGTCCTTGGCGGATTGGCTCTAATCGTAGGTTTTGTGATAGCTGCCATATCAATGGGAGCTAAAAAAGAACAAAAACTTCAAAAAGCATACAGAGAACAAAGCATACCTGAAGAGGATTATTCGCGCCATGTAACGAACATACAAAAAGCTTATGACAATAAACCGGCGATTACTCCAAGTCAAAGTTTTGAAGAAATCGAAAAAACAGAATCTTTGTCAGCCCATTATGATGATCCACCAATACTCACCGAAGAATTGACCCCTCAAGAGACAATCGAGCTAAAATCAGAAGAAAAAACAACCATGAATTTTGGTAATAACCGAGAAATAGAAGCTCCTATAGAAACTAAACGAAAATTTGCTGAAGAAGATGATTATGAGGCATTTGGAGATGATGAATATCGAAAAAATTTGGTATTAAAACTCTATAAAGATGGTTGGAAACTCGAAGAAATAGCAAAAGAAGTTCAAATATCCCAAAGAGAGATAGATTTGATAGTAAAGTTGAGTGGCTAAATTTAAAGGAGATAGAATGGGAAAGAGAAATATTATGTTTTTATACCCATTTGCCTAAATAAATCTCATGAATTTCTCATTTAATATTTCATCTCAAGCAGAGGAATTGATCGCTCGGCTTCAGCTGGGTCAGATAATTCAAGTTCAAGTATTGGAGAAATCTGGTAATTCACAATATCTTATCTCTTATAGAAATATACAATTAACAGCTGTATCAGAGGTAGATTTGCTATCTAAATCGGTATGGTTGAAGGTAACTCAGAAAGTTCCTTTTCCAAAATTTCAACTGATAATAGAAGAAAATGAAAGTAGTTTAAATCATCTTTTTAAATATGCGAATGAAAATAATCTAATAATTCCATATATTCCAGATAGTATAAAAACATATTTATCCGATACATCAACCATAGTTGATATAAAAGGAAGTCAATTGTATGATTTTATTGATTTATATACTGAAAAGCTATCATGGAGCGTATTTAATGAAACCGATTTTATGAATTTGCTTTCCAATGGAATACCTGTCGACGAATTATTGATGTTGTATAATATTTTTCCATTCAGTATGGGACAAGAAATAAATAAATCCTTTTCCATTCTCTCTCTATCGGACATTTTATATGGAGAAAATATGGAAGTCAAGGGTAAGATATTAAGTAGTATTAAAGATTTAGATGATATAGAATCTGAGTATAAGAATAAATTTATGCCCATAATGACAGTCCTAGAAAAGATAAATTTAGTTTTAAATCACAAAGAAAGATTTACAGAAAAAAAAGTTAGTGAAAATTTGAATAAAATATCTCTACTCTATATAAAACATCCTTTGTTTTTCTTGATATTACCCATAGAGTGCACAATAGATGATTCTGTAGAGATGTTTTCAAGTATATTAAAAACAAAGCATTTTGGGAGTGTTTTGCTAAAATATACATCTAATGGAAAGAAAACGGAGATTAAAATGTTGTTTGAAAATAATATATATATAAATTCATTGAAAGATAATTTGGCTATGTGTATTAATGGAAAGGATATAACATTAAATTTAAGTCTGCATCCAAACATTATGCATAATAATTATAGCCAGAAAGAGTGGATAAAAAAAGCATGAAAATTGAATCAATATCAGAAAAATTTAAGGAACAGAAAGAAACTGATGGGTTACCTATTCAAATCTCTTCTCAGAGAGTTGATAAAGAGGATAAAATCAGTGAAATATCTGAATCAAAACAAGAACTAAATACAATTGATATTCTTTCTGAATTAATTGTAACAGTATTGTATAATGATAAAAATTTGGAGTAAAAAATGAATAACGAAAAAAATCAATCAAATTTAAAACAAACAGAACTATCAATTGAATTAAAAAATTTGTTTGATTCGGCAAAAATAGCTTCTGAAAACGCATATTCACCTTATTCGCATTTCAAAGTAGGCGCTGCGATACTATGTAAAAATGGTAAACAATTTACTGGATGCAATATAGAAAATGCCTCTTTTGGTGGCACTATTTGTGCGGAAAGAGTAGCAATTTGTAAGGCAGTGTCAGAAAATGAGAAAGAATTTACAGCTATAGCAGTTTATGTGCAGTCAGAAAAGCTGTTCCCTCCATGTGGTATGTGTCGGCAATTTATGGTGGAATTTTCAACTGATATGATTGTGATTTATGGCAATGAGCAATATTTAGAAATAAGTAATATCGGAGAATTGTTGCCAGAGAGTTTTAAGCTCTAAAATAGAAAAAATCCTCAAGAAAAAACAAAAAAAGTCGATAATATTTAATCAAATAATAAAAAAGAGGTTTGATCATGATTTATACAATAGAAACAAAGATCTTAGCAGAAAAGTCAAAGATATTGGTAAAAGAAAAAGATGGAAAATATTTTTCCTATATGAGTTTACGAAAGATACAGAAGTTATTAGAAGAAAAGAAAGAGATTTTTTCAATGGGTTATGATCAAGCACTAAATAAAATCTTGAGTATAGAATTTGTAGGATTACAAGATTTTTATGAGATCAAGACTTTTAGTGGTTCGAAAGTGATATTAGGAATTGATTGTGAAGTCTATATCGATGGTGAATGGGTTAAAATCGAAGAAATCGTCTTTCATGAAAAAATATATGTCTATGATATACTTGGTGATGTATTTCGAGATACTTATATCACTTATGTCGGAAGCTCAGGAAATTATAAAGCCTATAGAGTAGAAATCGAAAAAGAATTTGGAATCATCGTAAATAATCTTTTTGTGAGATTTTATGGTGATGATGAAGATTTTTAATAGTTAGCTCCCTTTTAATAGTTTGAAAAAATATAATTGACATTATGGAATATATATTTTTTTTGACAATTAAGATCTAATATTTCCGAGCTATAAAAGCTTGATATATCTACATCGTAGAATGGAATATAAAGCAGATATCTACTGTTATATCAATGTATTACGAAACTATTCTTTTTTTGTTGTT